>OLGD01000577.1_pt1 | contig 70431 bp, 50 predicted proteins | sample 1605311 | NCBI WGS metagenome assembly OLGD01 (sample SAMEA3888917, study PRJEB22519) | human gut metagenome | biome: human gut; feature: human-associated habitat; material: faeces | place: Denmark | collected 2010
AATGAGCCTTCTGCCTCTTTTTTTCATCCCCCCAAATTAAAAACTTTTGAAATTATCTCGGGTGGATTGGTTTTCAAGGCTGGAGCAGCAGCCGGCCGCCGTCGATCACGTGGGAGGAACCGGTGATGAAGGCCGCCTTGTCCGAGCAGAGGTAGAGGATGAAATCGACCAGTTCGACCGGTTCCGCCGCCCGGCCGAGCAGGGTTTTCATGTTTGCCATGCCGGGGCGGGTCAGCACCGGTCCCGGGATTACGCAGCAGGCACGGACGTTGTACGGAGCGCCCAGGATCGCCAGCGATTTGGTCATTCCCTTCATGGCGCTCTTCTCCGCCGAGTAGTCGAGCGAGGGGCCGCCGCCGCCCTGTTCGCCGGTCACGGAGCCGAAGTTGATGATGACGCCGCGGCGGCGTTCCATCATGCCGCCGAGAATGGCGCGGCAGCAGTAGATCGCACCGCGCAGATTGACGTCGAGCCCCCAGTCGATCACTTCGATCGGGAGTTTTTCAAAGCTGGCGTAGTTGTTGCAGCAGCGCCCGGACATGCCGCCGGCACAGTTGAGCAGAATGTCCACCGACCCGAAGGTCTCGACCGCCTTCTTCTCCGCCTGTTCGACCTCGGGATATTTCCGGATGTCCACCACCAGCGGCAGAACTTTGCCGCCCGCGGCGCGGATCCCCTCCGCCGCCTTTTCCAGGGCCGCCTGATTGACGTCGCACAGTACGACGTTTGCGCCCGCTGCCGCCAGTTTCTGCCCGGAAAGCAGTCCCATGCCGGAGGCACCTCCGGTGATGAATGCGGTTCTTCCTGCGAATTCCATATTGCGATCTCCTTCGCGTTGCCGTTCGCGCCGCCGCCTCTCGCGGCGGTATGTTTTCTGCCTTGGAAATAGTATATCCGATTTTCGACTCCAGGACAACCTCCTTTTTTACTTCTTTCTGAAAAAAATTGCGCAAACGGCGATTTGTTTTCACAAAAAGCGTGTTATATTGTAAATGAATCATAAAAAAGGAAAATACGGTATGAAAATTCAGGAAATCGCCCGGCTGGCCGGGGTTTCGACCGCCACGGTCTCCCGGGTGTTCAGTCACCATCCGAGCATCCGGCCGGAGGTGAGGGAGCATGTGTTTGCCGTCGCCCGGAAGTACGGATATCATCCGCGGCTTTCGACCCGACAGCGGAACGTGGTGATCATCACGCCGTATAACTCGGTCTACCCGGTGCAGAGCTGCGTGGATATGATCTTAATGGCGCTGACGCAGGAGCTGCCGAAACGGGGGTTTCGGCTGGAGATTCTGCCGGTCAACAACCGCGAACGGCTCGACAGTATCCAGTTCTGCGCGGCGGTGGCGATCGGGGCGGAACCGGCGGAGTTCGCCGACTGGGGGGCGCGGTTCCCGGTGCCGCTGGTCATCGTGGACCGCGAGGGGGAGAGCGGCGCCTCCGATATTCATTTCGTCCATTCGGATGAGGAGCAGGGGATGCGGATTGCGGTGGACCACCTGTTCCGCTGCGGCTGCCGCCGGATCGGCTGCATCGTCCACGGCTCCCCCGGCACCGGCAACACCGACCGGCGCTGTGCGGCAATCCGCCGGGCGCTGGAGGAGCGGAGTCTCCCCGCCGGGGATTCCCTGCTCCTCTGTTCCGGACCGGGGTCGGAAACCTATGTCGAGCTGATCGGCAAGCTGCTTCGGCAGGGGGTGGACGCCCTCTTCTGCCCGGGCGGAAATGCCGGAATCGTCTCGCTCTACGCCTTCTCGCTCTACAACCGCCGGGTGCCGGACGACATCTCGCTGATCGCTTCGGAGCAGACCTTCTTCTCGCGCTACGCGGTGCCGCCGCAGACCACCATCACCCCGGATTATCCGGCGATGGCGTCGGCGACGGTCGATATCATCGAAGCGCGGCTCGACGGACAGACGGCGCCGCCGTCGGTGGTGCTTCCCTACAGTCTGCTCTCGCGCGAAAGCGTCGCCATCCGCTGAAAACGGCGCCTCAGAGCGATTGGACGATCCAGCCGCCCGGCGGCAGCGCCGCCCGTTCTTTCACTCCCGGAACGGAGAACTCCGTTTCCGCGGGGGCGGCGCTCAAATTGACTGCCACAAGAAGGCTCTCCTCCGGCGTGCGACGGAGGTAGGAGAGCACCTGTTTCGGGGTGCTGTTGTCGACTTTGACCACTTCGCCGCTCTGCAGGGCGCGGCTGTCGCGACGCAGTTGGACCAGTTCGCGGATCAGTTGCATCCGGCCTTCGCCCGCCGGAGTGAGGCCGCGCGCCCAGTCCACCACCAGATTTTTTCCGGTGAAGCGGTTGCTGAAGAGCGAGTGCCGTCTGCCGTCGGCCACCTCCTGTCCGTTGTAGAGGAAGGGCACGCCGTTCATGGTGAAGAGCACGGCGAGCGCGGCATCGACCATGGCGTTCCTGCCGTTTCGTTCCGGACGGGCGTCGTAGTTGTCGCTGGCGATGTCGTGGTTGTCAAAACAGCGCAGGAAGCAAAGTCCCGGTTCACGGTAGAGCGGGTGTTCCTCCCACATCGTCCAGAACTCTTCGGCGGTTTTCTCCCCTTTCAGGATGTCGTTGAGGAGAAAACTGAAGGCGAAGGAGTAGTTGGCGTCGAATGCGGACTTCTGGTCCGCGGTCGGGGCACTTTCGCTTTCCGCCAGCAGGAGGGGGGTGGCTTTCCAGCGCTCCATGCGGCGGCGACCCTCCTCCCAGAAGTCGAGCGGAACCGCACCGCTCACGTCGCAGCGGTAGCCGTCGATGTCGAATTCGCGGAGGAAGTACTCCATATTGCTCCAGAGGTACTCTCGAAGCTCCGGATTGTCGAAGTTCAGCTGCGGAAAGTGCCATCTGCCGTTGACCGGATTGCCGTTTTCATCGCGTTTCACGAAATCCGGATGCTCTTCCAGACAGCGTGCGGCGGGGCCGCAGTGAAAATAGACCAGGTCGAGCAGCACCAGGAGTTTCAACTTGTGGGCGGTGCGGACGAAACTGCGCAGATCCTCATCGGCGCCGTACTCCGGATCGACGGCGAAGTAGTCGCTGATCCGGTAAGGATTTTTCGGATTCTCCATGCCGGACTGCCGCTGACGTTCGCTCCAGAACTCCCGCCGTTCATCCCCGTCGGCCAGCACGACCGGGCAGAGGTAGACCACGTCGACGCCGAGAGAGGCGATGTGCGGCAGCAGCTGTTCCGCCGCGGCCAACGTGCCGTCAAGCGTGAAGCTGCGCAGAAAAATTTGATAGACAACACTTCCCTTTGACAGTCGATTTTTTTGCCCATCCATGAAAACTTCTCCTTGTATTGAGCTTGATCTGCCTTATATTATACTGGAATTCACTGTTTCCGGCAATGGCCGGAGTGACGATTTTTTTAACCGATGTGATGAAATGACCGATTGGGAAAACCGGGCGAGAACCATTCCGAATCCCGAGAACTATTTCCGGGGGCGCTCCATCTCCGCCGGATTCCGGTTGCCGGGGAGCATTCTGCTCTACTTTCACGACTATCCGCATGAGAAGACCATCATCAGCACCCGTTACATGCTGATCATTCCGACGGTTCCGCTGGAGTATCGCGTGGCGGGTTCGCCTGTTCCGCTCGTGCCGGGGGAGGCGCTGCTGGTGCACCCTTTTCTGCAGCGGAGCGTGCCGGAGCGGAGTCGCCGCTGTGACCGGCTGATCGTCTCCTTTGAGGCGGAGGGGGATGAGGATTACCTGCCGCCCGATCCGGTGATGCGCCTCTCTGCGGCCGCGTCGGACCACATCGGGCGGCTGGTCGACTGCTACCTTGCCGGAGATACCACCGGCTCCCTCTTCGAACTGGTGCTGCTGCTGCGGGAGCTGGGCCGTTCGCCCACCGGCCGGAAACTGCCGTCGCTCTCGCCGCCGGTGAGCCGGGTGCTCCACCGGATCAATCAGGAGCCGGTCCAGCCGGTTTCCATCAAGGAGCTGGCGGACTTCTCCGGACTCTCCGCCAGCCATCTGCGCTGGCTTTTCCGGCAGGAGATGGGGATCTCCCTCGGCGAATATCTCACGAAACAGCGGCTCACCGGGGCGCGGCGACTGCTGGAGGAGAGTTCCCTGCCGGTCGGGGAGATCGCACGGCGGTGCGGATACGGTTCGATCTACGCCTTCAGCCGCTTCTTCCGCCGGGAGGCGGGGATGTCGCCCCGCGCCTACCGGCTCTCGGAACGGCGGAGCCGCCGTTCCGCTTCCGGTTCGGAGGCAAGCCGGCTCCAGTAGCTTTCGGCGTGTTCCCGAATCGCGAAGTCGAGAAACTCCCGGAATTCATTCCAGGTGGCGAGATAGGAGATCTTCGCTCGCACCGGGCCAGGGAAGCCGCGTCCCCGGAAGTAGTCATGCAGTACTTTGCGTGCCATACACATCGCGCTCGTTTCGCCGTAGAGCTCGACCATTCCGGCGATGTGCCGCTCCACCAGAATTCGCCACTCTTCGAGCGTCGGCGGCGTGTAGGCCTCATTGTCGGCAAGCTCCCGGAAGAGCCACGGATTGCCCATCGCGCCGCGCGCGAGCATCACCGCGCCGCAGCCGGTTTCGCGCCGCATCTCCCGGTATTTTTCCAGTGACGTCACGCCGCCGTTGGCGATGATCTGCAAGCCCGGCAGCGCCTCGCGCACCGTCCGGATGATGTCGAAGGCGACCGGTCCGGCGTAGAACGCCTCCCTGATTCTGCCGTGGATGGTGACCGCCCGCGCGCCCAGCTCCGCGAGACCGCGGACCAGTTCGAGCGTCGGCGCCGGGTCGTTCGCCGTGACGATCCGGATCTTCGCCGTGACCGGGTGGCGCGACCGTTCGGCGAGGATTCGGAAGCAGGCGAGCGCCTGTTCGCGGTGGCGGCCGAGTTCGGCTCCCGCGCCCTTCTTCACCACCTTCGGAACCGGGCAGCCGAGGTTGAAATCCAGCAGCGAGAAGTCGTACTCGTTGAGCACGTCCACCGCCTTCTTCAGAAATTCATGGTCGGCGCCCACCAGCTGGACGCCGAGAAACTCCTCCTCCTCTCCGCGCAGAAGCATCCCTTCGGAACGTTTTCGGGCGTAGGCGAGCGAGGCGGCGTCCACCATTTCGGTGAAGGCAAAGCGGCAGCCGCACTCCCGCGCCGCGCGGCGGTAGGGCAAATCGGTGTAGCCGGAGAGCGGCGCGAGAATCAACGCATCCGGCGGGTAAGGGGCGGAAATGTGGCTCATTGGTTGCGTTCCATCTCGCGCTGGAGCCGTCGGAGCGCCTGATTCTGGATCTGGCGCACCCGTTCGTTGGTGCAGTGGAGCATCGCTCCGACCTCATCGAGGGTGCGGACCGGTTCGCCGTCCAGCCCGAACCGATACTGAATCACCTTCCGTTCCCGCTCGGAGAGGGTGCCGAGCAGCGCGAGCAGTTGTTCGATGTCCTCCAGCCGGACCATCTCCTGATCCGGCGCCGGAGAGGCGTCGTCGGTGACAAAGTTGATGAACTCCCCCCCCTCCGGATCGGCGTCCGACACCGGAGCGTTCAGCGACTGGACGTCGGCGGTACTGTTCCGCCGGAGCCGGGTCACGGTCAGCAGCGGCAGATTCGCCTTGCGCGCCACCTCTTCATCGGTGGGGTCGCGCTCGAGCGATTCGGTCAGGGATTTCACCGCCCGCCGGATCTTGCGCAGATTCATCTGGGTACCGATCGGCACCCGGATCGTCCGGGTCTGCTCGGCGAGCGCCTGGCGGATCGCCTGTTTGATCCACCACGCGCTGTAGGTGCTGAAGCGCGCCCCCTTCGCCGGATCGTACCGGCGGGCGGCGGTCATCAGTCCACGGTTGCCCTCCGAGACCAGATCGTCCCACGAGAGTCCGCGGCCGATAAAGTCGTTGGCGATCTTCAGCACCAGCCGCAGATTCTCCTCAATGAGGGCGTTGACCTCCGCCTCACTGCGCGGTTTGTTTTTTTCCTGTTCCATTCGGGGTACCCTCTCCTCTGCCGCCGAACGGGGGAAACTCCGGTCAGATCTGATCGAGCGTCCCCTTGTACTCGCGAAGCAGTGCTTCGAGCGGAATCTCTTCCGTCCCGCGGCTGCCGCGGAGCACGAGCTTTTCTTCCGGAATCACCTTGCCGACCTCGGCGAATACGACACCGGAAAGCATCTTTTCAAATTCCTGCTTCTTCTCCGGAGAAACGGTGGCCACGAACCGGCTGTTCGACTCCGAGAATAGCACTTCCAGTTCGGAGCAGTTTTCCGCCGGAATCGCCCCGAGATCGATCTCAAGCCCGAGCCGGCCCGCCATCGCCACCCGGGCAAAGGCAACGCCCAGCCCGCCGAGCGCCGGCGTGGTCAGCGAGTGCACCAGCTCCGCGTCGGTCGCGTTCGAAACCGCCCGGTAGGTCGCCAGGGCGCGTTCGGCATCCACCTTCGGCACGTTGTTGCCGGTCGCGCTGAGCATCGCGAGGTATTCGCTGCCGCCCAGCTCCGGACGGGTCATGCCGATCACGTAGACCAGATCGCCCGCCTTCTTCGCATCCGGAGTGACCGCCTTGGTCACATCGTCCATCTTCGAAATCACGCTGAAGAGCAGCGACGGCGGAATCGAAATTTTGCGCCCGCCACGGGTGCTGTCGTTCTTCATCGAGTCCTTGCCCGAAATGCAGGGCACCATGAACTTCTTCGTGTAATCGGCCAGCGCCTGGTTGGCGCGGACCAGCTGCGCGAGCTTGTATTCGCCGTCGGGAGTTTTCTCGCTCTGCACCGGATCCGGCCAGCAGAAGTTGTCCAGCCCGGCGGTCCGGTCGATCTTTCCGCCGACCGCCACCACCCGCCGGATGCCCAGGTCGATGCAGCTCGCCGTCATATGATAGGTGTCGATGTCGCTGTAGCGCGGCAGAATCGCCGACGAGAGGATCACCCCTTCGCGGCTCAGCGGTTCCACCATCGTCACCGTGGCGTCGCCCGCCACGTCGCGGCACTTGCCAATGAACGGCTTGACTACGCTCAGCCCTTTGACTTCGTGGTCGTACTGGCGCGCCTTGTATTCATCCGAACAGATGTTCAGTCGCCCCATCATCGCGACGAGATCTTCGCCCGCCTTGCGCGAGGAGAGATCCGGTTCAGGGAAGCGCGGCGCCTTCCAGCGGGCGCGCAGCGAAAGCCGCGGCAGGCCGCCGTGCATGAATTCGATGTCGAGCAGCGCGACCGTGCGCCCGTTGTACTGGATGTGGAACTTGCCGTCGTCGGTAAATTCGCCGAGCACCGAAACTTCGACGTCGCGCTCCTTCGCCAGCTGCCGGAATTCGTCGATCTTCTCCGGCGGCACCGCGAAACTCATCCGCTCCTGCGCTTCGGAGACGAGGATCTCCCACGGCTGCAGACCGGCATACTTGACCGGCGCCAGCGCCAGATCCATCCGGCAGCCGTTGCAGAGCTCCGCCATCTCGCCGACGCTCGAGGAGAGCCCTCCCGCGCCGTTGTCGGTGATGAAGCGGTAGAGGCCGCGCTCACGTGCCTCGTGGATGAAGTCACCGAGCTTCTTCTGAGTGATCGGGTCGCCGATCTGCACCGCCTGCACCGGGCTGTCCTTGTGCAGCTCTTCACTGGAGAAGGTCGCACCGTGAATGCCGTCCTTGCCGATCCGGCCGCCGCCCATGACGATCAGGTCGCCCGGCTTGATCGATTTGGTCGCGCCGCGGACGCCATGGACCATCTTCGGCAGCGTACCGACCGTGCCGCAGTAGACCAGCGGCTTGCCGATGTAGCGCTCGTCGAAGTACTCCCAGCCGTTCCCGTAGGGGATGCCGGACTGGTTGCCGCCGTCGATCACCCCTTTGTGGACGCCGTCGCGCAGCCGCCGCGGATGGAGCAGCCCTTCCGGCACATCCTTCTCATCGGTGAACGGCGAACCGAGGCAGTAGCCCCAGACGTTGATCAGGAGGTCGGCTCCCTGGCCGGTGCCGAGCGGGTCGCGGTTGACGCCGACGATGCCGGTCATCGCGCCGCCGTAGGGATCGAGCGCCGACGGGCTGTTGTGGGTCTCGACCTTGTAGACCAGGTCGATCTTGTCGTTGAAGTCGATCACGCCGGCGTTGTCGCTGAAGACCGAGACCAGCCAGTCCACCTTGTCGGCGATTTCGCGGGTGCTCTTCTGAATGAAGGTCTTGTAGCAGGAGACGATCTCCTGCTTTTCGCCGTTTTCGAGATTTTCGTAGTCGATCTTCGCGCTGAAAATCTTATGTTTGCAGTGTTCGCTCCAGGTCTGAGCGAGCACTTCGAGCTCGACGTCGGTCGGATTGTGCCCGAGGCCGTATTTCTCACGATTCTTCGCCTGACGGAAATAGCTTTGAATCGCCTTCATCTCCTCCAGCGACAGCGCGAGAATTCCCTTGCGGCTGATCTCCAGAAGCTGATCGTCGGGAACCTCCAGATCGTATTCGCGAACTTCGCCGCCCTGACGGCCGTTGACCATCGGCAGGTTGAGCGGAATTCCATTCGCCGCCTCTTCGCCGGAGAGCACCAGCACCGACTGGATCAGCTCGTTGGCAAGCAGTTTTGACCCGATGGTCTCGGCCTGTTCGCGGGTCAGCTTCGGCCCGTAGAGGAGATATTCGGTCGAGCTGAAGATGTGCTCGTCCTCCCGGAGTTTCCGGCCGAGGATGTCGCCGACCGCCGCCCGGGCGCTGCGCCCGACGTTGTCGGTGACGCCGGGTTTGAAGCCGACGGCCACGAGGTAGTCACACTCCGGGAGCGGCTCGAAGTTGCTCGATTTCGCAGCACCGACCCGCCACCCCTGCAGTACGGGGTTGTACAGCAGGGAAGCGACCCGGCGCGCCTCCTCTCCGGAGAGCGAGGCGCTCACGGTGTAGACGTCGCGGCTCCACACCTTTTCGACCGGGAAGCCGAAGAATTTTGCAATCTGTTTTCTTACGCCTTCGCCGCGCGCGTCACTCCACTGCGGAAGCGGCGAAATTTCGATCCGATAATTCATTGCCAAAAACCTTTCCACATGAACTCACGAGAGATAGCTTCCCCATAATTTACACCCGAACCGGACCGGATACAAACGGCGATCTTTGAATATCGGGAAAAACGGCGCAGGCTACGGGGTGGTTTGTCGAAGTTCGACGACCGTCCGGTAAAGGGTCTCCCGTTCCCGGGAGCTCTTTTCCGCCGCGGGATTTTCCGCATCATGCCAGAATTTCGTCGCCTCCTGCTGGAGTTTCCACGCCGTTTCCGGGCGGCCGAGCCGCCATTCCAGCAGCGCGCGGGTGGTGGTTACGGAAGCGCGCAGTGCGGGCGAAGCCTCCCGGGGCAGCGAGGCGACGGCGCGGCAGAGCAGCTGCTGCGCCGCGCGCAGGGCCGCCGGATCCTCCGGCCGGCGGTTGAGCAGAAGATAGCTCATCAGATTGTCCGCATCCGGATCGCCGTTGACCGCTTTGCTGTAGCGTTCGGCGATTTCTGCGGCGCGGGAGCCGAGCTCAGGGTGGCGTCCGGCCAGATCCAGTGCCGAAAAGTAGAGCCGCACCAGCCGGGGCCTCTTCTCGATCTGCGAGAGGATCAGCTGCCACGCCTCGCCGGAGCGCCCGCTGTTCTCCAGCGCGAATGTGCGCAGCCGCAGCGCTGCGGCATTGCCGGGATCGCTCTTCAAAATCGCCGCGGTTACCTGTTTCATCCGACGGTCGTTGTTCGCCCGCAGCAGCGTCTGGAGTTCATCGAGCTGCGGAGAAATCCGACGCTGGAGCGCCGCATCGAACTGTTTCGTGCGCCACGCCTCCAGCATTTCACCGAGATCGACCGCTTCCCCGTTCCAGAGAATTTTGCCGTCGGGGTCGATGACGAACGCCATGGGATAGAGCAGGCTGCCGTTCATGTACTGCGCCGTGAGTTTCCGCTTTTCGTCGATGCCGAACGGCAGGGAGAAATCGGGAAATGCAGCGAGCAGCTGTGCGGCATCCGCTTCGCGGTCCGGCGTCACCAACGCGAAGCGGACGCTCCCGGCATAGGTACGCCGAAGACGGTTGAGCAGGGTAAGCGTTTCCGGCGCGTTCGCCGAGCGGGTCAGCAGAAAGACAACCGCCTTGAGTTCGTCGGTCTTCAGTTCCTCTTTCGCCGGCGGCAGTACCGCCAGCGGAACGCCCCGGATCCATTTGACGGCGAGTTCCTCGGCCGGATCGCCCGGGCGCAACGCATACAGCGGCGACGCCGAAAGTGTGAACAGCAGAGAGAGCAGTGTCGGAAGAGATCGTTTCATTTTTCCTCGTTGGCCCCGGGGGCCGGTTCAGATTTCCTCTTGCGGAAAAGGATGTAGATGGCCGGAATGACGTACAGCGAAAGAATCGTCGAACTGATCAGACCGCCGACTACCGCGATGCCGCAACTGGAGCGGCTCTCGGAACCGATTCCGCTCCCGAACGCCATCGGCGCGATGCCGAGCACCGCCGCAATGCTGGTCATCAGAATCGGGCGGAACCGGTTCTTGACCGCGGCGCGCATGGCCTCCGGACCGTCCAGACCGGCCGCACGCTGAATGGTGAGCTCATCCATGATGAGGATGGCGTTGTTGACGACGATGCCGATCAGCATCACGAACCCGAGCAGGCCGAAGATCGAGAGCGGAATTCCCGCCAGCAGAAGCGCGAACTCCATTCCGATCAGCGCCAGCGGCACGGTGAACATGATGAGCAGCGGCCGCGTCCACGACTCCATCGTCGCGGCGATCAGCAGGTAGGTCAGCACGACCGCGAAGAGGATCGCCTGCGCGAAATCGGCGAACGCTTCATTCATCGTGGTCACCATGCCGCCGAAGCGGAGGCGACAGCCGGCCGGCAGTCGCGGAGCGACCAGTTTTTCCGTTTCGTCGACCAGATCCTGAAGACCGACGCCGGGGGCGGGATTGGCGAACACTTTCGCCACCCGGCTGCGGTCGGTGCGGTTGATCTGAATCGGAATCGAAGAGGGGCTGAGTTCCGAGATCGCATCCAGCGCCAGCGGTTTCCCCTCCTTCGAGGCGAAGGAGAGCGCCGGAAGCTGTTCATACCCCTCCTTCTCATCGAGCTTGACCCGGATGTCGAAGGAGCGTGCGCCGACCTTGTAGCTCCCTCCCTTCAGTCCTTCGACTGATCCGCGCAGCAGCGAGCCGATGGTGGAGGAGGGCTGTTCGAGGTTCTGGAGCACCGCGCGGCGGGGGGTGATCCGGATCTCCGGCTTTCCGAGCCGGACGCTGGTGTCGACATCGCGCGCACTGCCGCCGGCACGCAGACGGTTGGCGCTGTCCGTCGCGATCTTTTCGATGGTCTCGAGTTTATCTCCGGAAATTTCCAGCTCCATCGAGGCCGCGGAGCCCCCCACCAGCGAGGGGATGTTCACCGTTACAATACAGTTTGTAAGTTGACTGAGCTCCTGCCGGAAAAGATCCCGCATCCGGTCGAGCGATTCCGCCCGTTCCGTCTTCGGCTTGCATACCACGGTGATTTCGGCGAGGTAGACCCCCTCGGTGGCCTGCCCGACCGTGCCCTGAACCTTGCCGATCACGGTGGCGGTCCGCAGGACGTTCGGCAGCTGTCGGATCCGTTTCTCCACCTGGAGCGTCCGTCTCAGCGTGCTTTCCAGACTGTAGTCGGTGGGATATTCAAGCTTGATGATGAACTCCGCCTGATCGTCTTCCGGAACGAAGGTCATGCCGACCCGGGGGGCGATGTAGAGCAGGGCAAAGAGGAAAAGCGCCAGCGCAGCGAGCACGGTGAGGAGGCCGTGGCGGCAGACCGCGTCCAGCGACCGCCCGAACCATCCGGCGACGGCGCTGTAGCCCCGGTTCCAGATTCGGGCGAAGAGGTTGTTTTGTTCCGCTTCCGCCGTCTCCCTCCGCAGAAGCTGCGCGGCGAGAATCGGCGTGAGCGTGAAACTCACAAAAAGGGAAACCAGCGTCGCAATCGTCATGGTTACCGCAAAGGGAATCAGAAAACGGCCGACCAGCGAGCTCATCGCCGCGATCGGGCCGAACACCACCACGTTGGTCATCGCCGAGGCGAAAACCGGAAGCGCCACTTCCGCGGTGCCGCGGTCGGCGGCCTGCTTCGGATCATCCCCCTCTGCGAGGCGGCGGGCGATGCTCTCGATGACGACGATCGAATTGGTCACCAGCGTACCGACCGAGGTCCCCAGCGCCAGCAGCGTGAACATGTTGAAGGTGAAGCCGCACAGCTCCATCGCCCAGAAGGAGACGACGATCGAGACCGGCATCGAGATCACGACAATGAAGGTCGAACGCACCTCATGCAGGAAGGCGAAGAGAATCAGCGCGGTCAGCACGACGCCGATGAAGATGCTGCTCCAGGCGTCGTCCACCGAGGCGCGGATGAATGCGCCGGAGTCGCGCACCCACTCAAGCTTCATTCCGCCGGGGAGCCGGTGGCTGCTGTCCAGCTCCCGGACCTCGGCGCGGACCGCGTCGATCACCCGGACCGCGTTGGCGTCGCCCTTCTTGACGATCTTGAGTACGACGCCGGGGCGGCCGTCGAAGAAGGCGAGCGAGCGCTTCTCCTCGGATTCCATTGTGATCTTCGCCACGTCGCGCAGATAGATGCGCCGTTTCTGGAAGGTGCCGATTTCCAGTGCACCGAGATCCTCGAAGTTCCGGAACTCCGAGTCGTAGGTGACATTCACCTCCTGCACCCCCTGCCGGATGCGTCCGACCGGCACCTTGACGTTGCCTTCAGAGAGTTTTTTGAGCACCTGCACGACGTTGAGTCCGCAGGCGGAAAGTTTCCGTTTATCGAGGGTGATCCGCAGTTCGAGCGGTTCGCCTCCGGCGATCTGCACTTCGGCAACGCCGGAGATGGTCGAGAGTCGGTCGGAAAGCTCCTCGTCGGCGTAGTCATAGATCGTATCGATCGGCAGATCGCCGGTGAGCATCAGCGTCACGACCGGAGTGGCGTTCGGGTCGAACTTCAGAATTTCCGGCGCTTCGGCGGCGGCGGGCAGATCGTTGCGGATCTTGTCGATCCGCTCGCGGACATCCATCGCGGCGATGTCCACCGACTGCCCCAGCCGGAACTCCAGCAGGATCTGACAGACGTTCTCCATGCAGGTGGTCTTCATCGTCTTGAGACCGTCGATGGTACCGACGGCGTCTTCGATCCGTTTGGCGACGTCGACTTCGATCTCGGCCGGGCTGGCGCCCGGATAGACCGTGGTGATTGTGACGTAGGGAATCTCCACGTCGGGGAAGGCGTCCAGCCCCAGTTGGCGGTAGCTGGTCAGGCCGAACAGCACGAGCATGATGATGAAACAGCTCATGGCGACAGGCCGTGTGACGGAGGCGTGACTTAAAAACATAACCCGCCTCCCGTCATTTCGCCGGAGCATCGGGCCGCGGAAGCACCTCGACCGTCTCGCCCGGTTCCAGGAAGGTCTGCCCCTCGATGATGACCGGCTGCTCCTTGAGCACTTCCGGGTCGCGGAGCATGGTCCAGCTGCCGTCGACGATTCCGGTCTTCACGGTGATCTCCTCGGCTTTCCGCTCCGGGGTGACCACGAAGACCGTCTTGCGGTTGCCGGCACGGGTGAGCACCGCTTCGTTGGGGATTCCCCTGCCTTCGACACGGCGGAGAATGAGGTCGATGTCGTAGAGCTGACCGCTGACGAACTCCAGACTTTTCGGAACCGCGATCTTGACCGTGAAGGTGCGTGACAGCGGATCGACCGCAGGGCTGCGGAACGTAACCGGCAATTCCGCAAGCTCTTTCCCCGAGGTGGAAAAGATTTTTGCCGTGGTCTTGCCGGGAATGACCCGGCTGTAGTAGTTCGAACTGATCATGGTGACCAGTTGAAGGCGGTCCGGATTCTCGATCTTGAGGATGACTGTGCCGTCCTTCACATATTCATCCCGGTCCTTGTCGGTGAGGGTGATGACGCCGGCAAACGGTGCTCGGATGATCGAATCGGAGAGGCTTTTTTCCGCGATTTCGAGGTGGGCTTTCTCCTGTTCGACCCGGGCGGCGGCATAGCCGGCCTGTGCTTCGGCTTTGGCGATTTCCGCATCGGCCTGGTCGAAGGAGAGTTTTGCGCGTTCGTAAGCGTCCTGCGAGACCGCCTGAGAGCTCTTCAGCCGTTCGGCGCGGTCGAAGTCCACCTTCGCCTTGTCCCGCACGGTCCGGGCCAGATTGAGGTTGATCCGGGCGATGTGGAGTTCCGCCTCGGCGACCTCGACGTTCTGCTTCTGGCTCTTGACGTTGTTCTCGAGGTTGATCCGGTCCACCTGGAACAGCAGATCGCCCTTCTTCACCCGGTCGCCTTCTCCGACCGGAATCAGATCGAGATTGCCGCTGGTCCGGCTGGAGATTTCCGCGGACTCCTGGGATTCCACGTTGGCCTGCACCCGGATTTTCTGGATGAATTCCATCTGTTTCGGCTGCATGGTAACCACTTTGACCGCCGGTCCGTCTTCAGCCGTTCGGCCGGTGTCATTCCGGTCGCACCCGGCCGGCAGAAGCGTGGCGCAGCAGGCCGCCGCGGCGAAAAGCATGCGAGAAAAACGGTACATCACATCTCCTCCTGATTGATCTCTTCGGAACTCCTCTTCTGTAGAGTAAACCATCTCCGGAAAAAGTCAAGCCGGAAACCGGCCTCCCTCTGACTTTTCCCTTGAATTTTCCCCCGGCGGAACCGCCTGCCCGCCACTCCTGCCGCTCCCATGGGAGAGCGGGGAGGGAAAAGCGGTCATTTTTCCCTTTTCCCATTGGAAAAACGGACCGGGAAAGTCTATAGTATGAAACAGACTTGAATTCATGCGAATCTTTTAACTTTCAGAGACATCATCCATGCTGTATCTTCTCTCCTTGCTGAGCGGGGACTTCGGTCCGTTTCGCCTGTTCGACTACGTCACGTTCCGCGCCGGGGGCGCCGCGCTTACCGCATTTCTGCTGGTCGTGCTCCTCGGGGGATTCACCGCGCGGCAGCTGCGGCGGCTCAACGCGCAGGCCGCCAGCCGCCTCGAAGGGCTCGTCCCGCCGGAATTCATCGACAAGGAGAAGAACCGTACCCCCTGTATGGGCGGAATCCTGCTGATCGGCGCGATTCTGGTCACCGCGCTGCTCTGGAACGTCATGACCAATCCCATCTCCATTACGCTGGTGGTCGCCACCGCCGCCTTCAGTCTGATCGGTTTTGTCGACGACTTCATGAAGGTGGTTTACAAGCGGCGCGACGGCATTCCGGGCCGGGCCAAGCTCGCCGGACAGTTCCTCGTCGCCGGACTCGCCGTATGGAGTCTGAGCCGCATCCCCGAGCTTCAGACGCTGATGCGGCAGCTGATGGTGCCGTTCCTCAAGGAGCCGGTCTACACCGGGTTCTGGACTCTGCCCTTCGCCGTCGTCGTGATCGTCGGGGCCTCCAACGCCGTCAATCTGACCGACGGCAAGGACGGGCTGGCCACCGGCTGCACGATCTTCTGCACGCTCACCTACGCGGCGTTCGCCTACCTCATGGGCCACCGGATCTTCGCCGGCCACCTCAACATTCCCTACATCATGGGCGCGGAGGAAGCGATGGTTTTCGCCGCCGCCGTCTGCGGGGCGTGCATCGGCTTCCTCTGGCACAACTGCCATCCCGCCTCGATGTTTATGGGGGACACCGGCAGCCTCGCCCTCGGCGGCGCGGTTGGCATGCTCGCGGTGATCGTCCGGCAGGAACTGCTGCTCATTCTGGTCGGCGGCGTCTATGTGATGGAAGCGGTTTCGGTCATCCTTCAGGTCGCCTCCTTCCGGCTGACCGGGAAGCGGATCTTCCTCTGCGCTCCGATTCACCATCACTTCGAACGCAAAGGGTGGACTGAGACGCAGATCGTCGTCCGGTTCTGGATCCTCGCCGGCGTCTTCTCCCTGATGGCGCTCGCCACGCTGAAATTGCGTTGACGCGGGGGAATTCCCGCCGGTCCGCTTGAAAACAGGTCGACCATCGTGTATCTTATTGCGAAACATGGATGGAAACCCTGAGGCGGAGGAGGAGCTTGCCGGCGCAATGCAGACGATTCAGGAACGGATCAAGATACATGACCGTCACCAGTTTGAGATTAAACATGTTTATCCGCTGAGCTCGCAGAACGGGCGGGCGCTGCGTTATACGGTGGAGCTTTATCTCTTCATTCCGCAGAGTCTGGACATCAATCCGGAGAGCCGCCGCAAGGAGGAGTTCTACCGCGATCTTCAGTCGCGGATCCGCTGGCAGACTCCCGTCTGCCTTCTGGAGTCGCTTCTGTGCTCCGAAGAATCGATTCTTGCCCGCCTTCGGGCGCGGATGAGCGAGTTGGGACGGCGCCCGGATGATCCGAAGGTGCAGGAGCGGTTTGTCGATACGCTCAAACTTTGCTGTTCGATCGTCAAGAGCGCATTGCGCGACGAGATTGAATTCTGCTGTGATTCCTGCCTTACGGGCGAACGGATCGACCGGCTGGAAAACAATACGCAGGAGCTGCTGAGCCGGTTCCGTGGGTTGCGTCCGTTGCTTCAGGTTCCCCATCTTGATCCGCGCTATGCCGAGATTTACGACTTCGGCGATGAGTACATCAGTCTGGTGGCGGAGTACTATTTCGCCTCGCTGGCGGAGTCCCTCTCCGACACCGGGGAGATCTCCCGGAAATTGCGCAAGGCGGTGCTCCGGCTGGCCGCAGGTGAGGCGCACTACCGTCGGAAGCGCGGATTTTCTTCGGTCATCTCCGAAAGCGATTCCAATGAGGCTGCCATCTACCGGATGCGGGTTCTCAAGAAGATCATGGGCAGCATTTTCTATCTGCGCACCAGCCGGAGCGCAGACGGCCGGTTTGCCGAGGAGCTGCTGACTTCGCTCTCCGCGGGAGTGGCGATGTTTCTGGCGCTGATGCTTTCGCTGCTCGGGCGGCACCTTGTCGCCGATGTCACCGCCTGGTTCGTGGCGATCGCGGTGATCTGCTACATCGTCCGCGATCGGATCAAAGACAGCTGTCGGTTCCGGTTCGTCGGCTGGGCGCGGAGGTTCTTCTTCGATTACAGCACCCGGATCAGCGATGCGCACGGTCGCCGGGTCGGCACGAGCAAGGAGCTGTTCAGCTTCATCCGGGAGTCGGCATTGCCGCCGGAGGTCGCGAAACTGCGGGCGAGAAGCCTGGTTGTGGAGCTGGCCAACGCTCCGGGGGAGAACATCGCCTATTACAAGAAGAAGATCGTGCTGCGCGCCGCCTCCAGTCCGTCTGGTGAGGAGTACAACGGCGTCGTGGATATTGTCCGGATGAGCATCCGGCATCTGCTCGACCGGATGGATGACCCGATACGGTCGCTGCTGCTGCCGCAATCCGGGGGAGTCCGCCGGGTGAACGGGCACTGCGTCTACCACCTGAATCTGGTTCTCCGCTATGCTGCGGAAGGAAATCCGGAGGAGTATCGCAAATTCCGGCTGATCCTCGACCAGAACGGCATCGTTCGGATCGAGCAGTGATTTTGCCGGAAGAAATCGCCGAAAAAATCCTTCACCACCCTTGTTTTCTTTTCAAAAGAGTTTACATTGACTTAACCCCCCTCGGGGGTCAGGAGGTAAATTCATGCTTTGCGACAATTGTAAAAAGAACGAAGCGACGATTCATATCAAAGAGGTGCACGACGGCAAGGTGGTGGCCTCCAACCTCTGTGCGGACTGCGCACGGGAGAAGGAGGAGAAGGGCGAACTCGGTTCGCTCGGATTCAACCTGGCGGAAGTGCTGTTCAATCTTGGGAAACTGACTGAATCGGTGCAGGCGGCGCAGGAGGATCCGACGCCGGAGCCCGCCGCCGATTCCGGGCCGGTTTGTCCCGGCTGCGGCTGGAATCTGGAACGGGTCCGGGAGTCCGGCGGCCGGCTTGGCTGTCCGGATTGCTACCGGACATTTGCGCCGATGATCGCCGATGCGCTCACCCGGGTGCAGCGTGGACCGGTCCACCTCGGTAAGCGCCCGCAGTCAGCGGGACCGGGAAATCGGGCTGCGCTGCAGTTCGAAATCGACAAGCTGCGCCGGGAGCTCGACGGACACGTTCAGCGTGAGGAGTACGAGGAGGCGGCGGTCTGCCGGGATCGGATCGCCCAGTTGAAAGCGGAACTGGAAGCGCGGCCGGAGCCGTCCGGAACCGGCAGAGAGGAGGGAGGCGGCGATGAATGATTCGATCGATCAACTGCTCCGCAGTCCGGTCAGCTTTCTTGCCGATTCCGGGCCGGAGGAGGATATTGCGCTGAGCAGTCGCATCCGGCTGGCGCGCAATCTGGCGGGGCGGCCGTTTCCCGCGGCGGCCTCTCTGGAGTCGCGGCAGGAGGTGTGCGAACTGGTCTCGCAGGCGGCGGCCGGGTCCGGCGTCCTGGGGTGTCCGGGTTGCTACCGCTTCGATCCGGCGGAGATGTCGCCGCTCGACCGGGAGATCCTCTTCGAGCGGCGGCTTGCCAGTCGCGACTTTCTCGAGCGGGATGGCGGCACCCGGCTGCTGGTTCGCTCCGACGAATCCAGTTCGATCATGATCAACGAGGAGGATCAGCTGCGGATTCAGACGCTGCGCCCGGGGTTCCAGCTTGACGAGGTGTGGCGGGTGATCAATGAGCTGGATGATGAGTTGAGTTCCAAGCTGGACTACGCGTTTGACGATAAGCTTGGTTACCTCACCAGCTGCCCGACCAACGTAGGGACCGGAATGCGGGCGTCGGTGATGCTGCATCTGCCGGGGCTGGTGCTGTCCGGCCAGATCGGGCCGACGATTCAGGGAGTGTCCAAGCTCAATCTGGCGGTGCGCGGCATCTTCGGCGAGGGGACTGACAATCGCGGCAACCTCTTTCAGGTTTCCAACCAGTCAACGCTCGGCGAGAGCGAGACGCAGATCATCGAACGGCTCAATACGGTGATCAGCCAGCTGATCGCCCAGGAGAAGATCGCCCGTCAGCAGCTGATTCTGCGTGATCGGTTTGCGCTGCTCGATCATGTGGGGCGTTCCTACGGAATTCTCCGGCACGCGTACCGGATCACCACGGAAGAGGCGCTCAATTCGCTCTCCGGTCTCCGGATCGGCGTCGATCTCGGAATGTTCAATACGGTGGACATCAAGCTGGTGAACGAGCTGTTTCTCGCGATCAATCCGGCCCACCTGCAGAAGCGGGCCGGCAAGGAGCTTTCCGCGCCGGAACGGGACATCTGCCGCGCGGCGCTCTGCCGGGACAAGCTCAAAGGAATCTCCGCCGTCTGACGGCCGGGAAATTCAAACGCTCCGACTCCTCTTCTCAGCGGGAGCCGGAGCGGCTGTCTTGCGGAAAGTTCCAATTGCGGATCACTGCTTTTTCTTTGCTTCTTCGGCGGCTTTTTTCGCTTTGGCGTCGGCAGTTTGCTTATCTTTGCGGGTCTTGTTGATGAGCTGCTTGAGCGCGCCCCGGTTGGAGGCGTAGGGGTAGCGCTTCTGGGCGCTGAGGAGGATGTTCAACCGTTTGTTGAGATTCTTTTCCTTTTTCGCCCGGTTCATTGCTCCGGTGACAGCGACCGCCTGCTGTGTGGTAATCATCTTGTCCAGCGCGGCCATATTGGAGGCTTTCGGATATTTTTTTCTGGCGTTCAGCAGCATGTTGATCCGGTTGTCCAGATTCTTGTTCCGGCGGGCCTGGTTCATCACGTTGGTCACGGAGCGCGCCTGCTGATCGGCGATTTTCTTCTCTTTGGCCAGCTGCTCCTGACGGGCTTTCCAAAGTTTTTGCTGTTCCGCCTGAAGAGTGTGAAGTTTCTCCAGTTCCTCCTTCAGGAGTTCGCGGTCTTCCGCAGAGAGCTCCTCTTCGGTCAGACGGCAGCTGCCGTCGCGATGGACGATTTCGATGCCGCGCCAGGTGATGTCGATCACTTCGACGTCGCGATAACCGCCGAGTCTTTCATATCTCGCCGCAAACAATGAGCTGCTGAACAAGATCAGCACTGCGGCAACACCGGAAATGCTTCTGTATCTCATGGTGTTTCCCTGAACTGGAAATGATTTGTCTGTCGTTACGTTCTTATTAATATACGTTTCAAGAGGCTTTTTTGCAAGAGCTTCACCGGAAGTTGCCTGTCGTTTTGTCGGACAGAGAATTGAATCTTTGTTGAACTTTAAAGTTCATTCATTTAAAAAAGTTCATTTTTTCTTTCTGAATTCTCTTGACATTGCCGGGTAAATCTGGTATAATTAAGAGAGATGAACGGTGAACTTTTCAGCTGATGGAAGGAATCATGGCGGATTATTCGATACGTGACATTGCGCGAATGGCCGGCGTGTCGGTGGGGACTGTGAGTCGGATCCTGAACAATGCCGACAACGTCAGCGATGAGATCCGCCGGCGGACGCTCGACGTGATCCGGCAGGTGAACTACCGGGCCGGTCGGCGCGGCCGGCGGCGGGAACATCTGCCGGAGCGTGTCCCTGCTGGAACCGGTCGCAGAATCCGGACGATTGCGATGCTTTCGCCGGGCATGTCTTCCGCGTGGAAGGGGAACGAGTTGTGGACCACGTTCCTTTCCGGCATTGAACGTGCCTGCGGGGAGCGCGGCGCCCGTCTCGCCATCTACATGGCGGATATGGAGCCGGAGGAGATCGTGCGGGAGATTTCCGCCGGGGCCGACGGTGTGCTCATCAAGACCAATCAGGAGATGCCTTCCTACGTTGATGAACTGATTTCCCGGCTTCCCTGCGTGGGATTCGGGGCGATTCCAACCGGTGGAGCATATCCGCAGGTGGTGCTGGACAATCACGCCGGCGGCGCGATTGCCACCCGGGAACTTCTTCAGATGGGGCACCGCCGGATCGCCTTTCTGAATCATGAGGCGCTCAACAGCATTTTCATCGCCCGCTCCAACGGATATATGGAAGTGATGAAGAGCGCCGGGCTGTTTCACGGAGAATATCTTCTGGAACTTCAACTCTCCGAATACCACAGCGTTACTTCTCCGGAGGCGGCGCCGCCGGATCTTTCCGGTGCTCTCGACCGGCTTCTGGCATTGCCCGAACCGCCGACCGCGGTGGTGGTGGTCAATGACTGGGGGGCGTTCGGACTGCTGCGCGCCTGCCGGGCGAGGGGAGTCCGGGTGCCGGAAGATCTCAGCATCATCGGGATGGATGACTCCGGCAGTTTCCCGACATTGCTGACACCCACTCTCAGTTCGATTGCCATGCCGTTCGATCGGGTGGCCTATTTCGCGTCGTGTACACTCTGCGACCTGATGGACGGGGTCGGCGCACATCAGCGCAACGTGAATTCGATCATTCAGATTGCCGGGGAGTTGAAGAAACGCGGCTCGATCTCTCCCCGTCTGGAACCGTGACGGATGATCTCTCTTTGTGCGGCAGAGCGGGAGGAAAATGTGAAAAGAGCAGATGTCATGTTGAAGCAATTGACCGAGAATATGTCAAAGCGGAGGTGAAAATGACAAGAAGGCAATTTACTTTAATAGAACTTTTAGTAGTTGTTGCGATTATCGCCATCCTGGCCGCGATGCTGCTTCCGGCTCTGAGCCGGGCCCGGGAGTCGGCGCGGCAGACCAACTGCCTGAGCAACATGAAGCAGATCGGAGTCATCGACCAGAGCTATGCGCAGGACTACAACGACTATCTCACACCGGCGATTTATACCCGCGACGGGAATAAGGAGAGCATCGTCAAAACCTGGTACCGCTACGGATACCTGCAGGTCGGTAACTTCAAGATCGTGCGCTGTCCTTCTACGCAGCAGTTTGAGATTCGCGGCTCCGCCAATGCGGGGAACGCGATCAATGGAGTGCATTATGGACAGACTTTGCTGCCGAATCTTTTTATCCATTCCAATACCGACGCCAGCCAGATGGAATCATATGTTTCTTCCGGGCTGATGGAGATGGTTTATCCAAAAGTTACCAGAATCCGCACTCCGAGCAAAACCTTCTCGATTGCGGAGTACTACTGCCTTGATTCTCAATGGGGCGCCGACAAAGGTAAGGTGATTGCCTGGCTCGGCGTTATGGAGGCTCATGGTACTCCTGCATTTGAGGTATTGAATACCGAATGGCAGGGAAATCATATGGCGCGTTACAAATCGGTTTTGTTCGTCGGAGGAAACGCCTCAAAAGTTGCGCTTGTTCCCGATCGAAGAATGATCAATAAGAAAGAGTTCTGGGGAACGCGAAAAGATATCTAATCTCAACGACAGCAGACGGGAGCAGTGATGAAAACATATTGGGCAATTCTAATGAGCATGGGCGTTTGTGTCGCGGTGTCCGCAACGCAGATCGGGAATCCGGAGAAGTATACCTTCCGCGCTTCGGACAACGGCAGTGACGTGAAGGCGTTCATCCCTTCGGTGGAAAAGGGTCAGATCCTCACCTGCAACTTCACCGATCAGTCGGACGCCGACAACTACATGTTTGTCGATTTCGGCAGTTTCCCGCTCGCAGACTACCTGCCGGGCGGCTATCTCGAGGTCGATTCCGAGATCGACAATCCGATTCTGCGCATGAGTCTCTGCGTCGCCGATCCGGCGCGCTTCTGGCCGACCCGGGTGGTGCTCAACGGCGAAATGCCGCTCAAAGCCGGGCGCAGCAAGGTCCGTTTCTACCTGGATGAACTGCCCGACAAGGCGAAGGAGAACTCGAACTATCATCTCTTTCTCTTCCTGCACGACATGGGCGGAAAATCCCGGGGGAAGGCGACGCTTCGCGTGTTCAACACCCGGTTTGTGAAGAGCGCTCCGGGCTGGGAAAAGGAGAAGAGCGATGCCTACCGCGCACAGTACAACTGGCGGAAGTTCCCGGAACTCGGGAAATATTATCGCGGCAAATACGACCGGCTCCTCCCCGCCGCGGCGGTGACCGGCAATCCGTTTATTGAAACCATTTCGCTCAACGGTGAGTTCGACAAGAGCTACGCCGGAGATCTGACCTGGAACTACGGACAGTTGCTCAACGATACTCCCGCCCGGCCCGGTTCTCCTCTGGCGGGGGCGAAAAAGGTACGGGTTCCGGAGCAGGAAACCCCCGACCAGCCCGGCGGCCATTACTGGTACAAGCGCGATTTCGATCTGCGGAAACCGGCTGCCGGCCGGGTCTATCTGCAGATCAAAGATCTGGCGGATACGGCGGAACTTTACATCAACGGCGAACGGGTCGGCACAATCACCTGTGCCCGGCGCCGCAACGACTGGATTCTCACCAACAGCTCCCGGCAGACCCAGCTCTGGGGGAAACCGGCGCGCGAGATGATGAAGTTCCAGCACTTCGAACGGTGCGGCATCGCGTTTCCTTTCGACGAAAAGGCGATTCCCGACGAGGATGTGCTGCTGCTGCCGATCCTGACCGGGAAATATCCGTGGAACTACGTCTACGACATCACCGATCTGGTGAAGGCGGGACGCAACACTCTGGCGGTCCGTCTCTACAACAATCCGGTGCGCGGCTACTGGATCTTCCGCAACGGAGAGGCGCGCCATCACAAGGGCGTGGCCGGAATTTTCGGCGACGTCAACCTCTATGTGGAACCGGCCTCGGCGTTTCTCGCCCTGAATCCGGTCGCCGCCGGGAAGGTGGCTGAAGACGGTACCGTGGTGCGGACCATCTCCGGCAAGGTGCGGCCCGGCACGGCGGCGGTCTCCGCGGACGGGCACGGCCTCCGTGGAGACGCGGTTCCGGACAGCGAGGGAAATTTCTCCATTCCGCTGACGCTGCCGGCGAATTTCGACCGCTACCGCTTCTCGGTGAACGCGAAGGACAAAGAGGGGCGGGTGTTTGACGCGCAAAATGTCGAATTCAACGGTTCGGTGATCGAGTTCCGCAACGACAAGCTGTTCGTCAACGGCGATCCCTTCCTGATCCGCGGTGTCAACGGCGACCTCGGCATCGAGTGGGAGAACGACCGGACCCAGACCCGCCGCCGCTGGCTGAACCGTCTGACGTTCTTCAAGAACCTCGGCTTCAACGCTCTCCGTCTGGAGGGATGCACGGCCGAACAGATCGACGATGCCCTGCAGGCCGGAATCATGGTCGTGCCGGTCTACGCCTCCGGCTCCTGCAACACCACCGAGGTGGCGCTGGGGAATCTGGACAAGCCGGATTTCCAGTTCATCACCGATCCGCACGAGGAGATGGCGCGTCAGCTGAATCACTGCCCGAACATCCTCTTCTGGAACTCCGGCAACGAGAACCATCCCACTGCCGGTTACAATGACAAGGTGCTGATGGATCGCTATCTTGCCGTTGCCCGCGAACGGCTGCGCGGCGCCGACCCCGACCGGCGTCCGGTTACCTACGCCAATCTGGACACCTTCGGCAACTTCTGGTTCTTCACCGCCGGGCAGGATGTGCTCGGGTACAACAGCTACCAGTTCATTCCGGAATTCAAGACGCTTGCCGCCAACATCTACCAGCGCACGAAAATGCCGATCGTCTTCTGCGAGTGGGGATTTACGGAAAATCAGACCAAGGGAACCCGCTACCGCAACGAGAATGTGGAAAAGTGGGAACGAGAGATGCGGGAGAAACTCTCCCTGATGCGGCAGTGCCCCGGCGTGGTCGGCGGTTTCCTTTTTCCGCACCACGGCGAACTTGAAGATGTCCGTGGCCGCGAGTTTCTGCAGGAGATCATGGCGCCGTTCAAGCTCACCTGCGAGAACGATTCAATCAAGTTTGAAAATCAGGACGTCGCGCCGTTGCGCAAGGTGAGTCTGCTGCTGGTCTCGCCCGACAACGTCATCAGCTCCGAGTGGGCCGATGAGCTCAAACCGGGCCGTTCGCTGCGGGTCGCCTTCCCGGCGGATGCGAAGAAGAACGACGCTCTGCGGCTGGAGATCCGCTTCGAGACGCATCGCGGGCTGAACCACAGTTACACCAAAATGGTGAACCGGATTCCGGGCAACCGATAAGAGAAAGGGTAAATCAATGAAACAGTTCTGTATTCTGCTGGCGTTTTGCGCCGTCGTCGGCGCGGCGGCCGGGGAGTTCTACCGGCTCGACCTGAACAAACTTGAACCCGGCACCGTGCTGGTGCAAACCGACGCCGCGGGGAAGATGCGTGCACTCCGCCCGACCTGGGGCATGTGGCCGCGCACGCCGGATTCGGTCGGCGCGAAGGTAATCGAGCGCGACGGCGCAAAAGTGCTGGAAATTGAAAAGGGATTTCAGGTCAATGCCGGCGAATGGAATGCCGGTGTGAGCGATGCTCAGCAGAGCGTCGCCTACTGCCGTGTCACGTTTCTGCTGCCGGAACTCTCCGGCAAGGGGCTGGCGGGCACGCTCCGGCTGCAGCAGGTCAACAACCGTACCGCTGCGTTCATCGGCTTCGAACCGAAAGGGGAGATGTTCGATGTGCTGGTCAGCAACGGAGACGGCAACGGCAAGGTGGTCTGGCAGAAGATCGGCCGGGTCGAACCGAACAAATGGTTCACCGTCGACATTAAAATGGATTTCAACGGCAAAACCTGCGACGTCGCGCTCGACGGCGGCGAATGGCAGACCGGAAAGAAGTTCCGTCACGCGTCGAGCTGGGAGGGCACGATGTGGGCGCGGGGATTGAACGCGCGCGACTACCGCTATGACATCGAAGCAGGCAAGAGCCCGGTACTGGTGCGTGATATCGTCTTCAGCTCCGACCCGATCGGCAGATAGGAGGTGAGGTTTCGATGAATCCGAATTCCGGTTCGCTCCGCCGTTTTCTGGAGGAGAGCCCGTTTCCGGACTATCTGGAACGGTGCTGGAACGGGCGGTATTATCTGAATTTTCCGGTGGAATCCGGAAAATCCACCTACGATCCCGGCGGCGTGTGCGCTCATGTGCTCTACTATCTGGTCTACACCGGGGTGCTCGGAATCTCCCGGGTGCCGCGCGGAAGAGCGGCGCAGCTGGCGGAATGGCTCGCTACGCAGGTGCGCGAGGACGGCTACTGCCTGACGGAAGATGGATTCACCGATCACCCCGCCTACGCCTCCACGCTCGGAGATGCCCTGGGAGCCGCTCTCTTTCATGCCGGGAAAATCGGGCTTGTTGGCGAGGCGAAGGAGCGTGTCCTCGCCGCGCTGACCCGGCTGGCGGAGCGCCATCCCCGGATTCGTTTTCCGGAGGGCGCGCAGGGCAAGACTCAGCAACTCCGCTTCGAGCTGCGCATCTACTACTGGATGATGCTCTTTTCCGCCGATCCGGTCTGGAAGGAGCGGTTCGAACTGGCGCTGGAACGCGGCATTCACCGCTACACCCATCCGGCCGCGGTGGACGGTCCGCTGCTTCAGCCGAGCCTGAATCCGGACTGGACCTGGAACTACGTCTGCACCGGCGGCCTGACCGACCAGCACGCGACCAACACCCATACGCCCGCGTATTACTGCACCGAGCCGAACGGATTCATGTTCATCTATCTGCACGCGCTCAAAAACAAGGTGTTCGAGCGGCGTGCCGACCTCGACTGGCTCTGCCGGAACTACATCGCCGGTCTGCTCCGCAATCTGGGCCGGGTGGGAAATCTCGCGAGCGATCTCGACGGTTACGGCATCCACCGCGCCTGGTTCGGACCGGCGCTGGTGGAAGGGATTCCGCTCGAATCGGCGGCGCTGGCCGACGAGCTGGCTCTGCCGGAGCTGGCAGCTTACTGCCGCTGGTATGCCGACCGGTACATGGAATTCGTCAAGCGGCGTCCGACCTATGCGGAAAGCGGTCTGCCGGAGGCACAGCCTTACGGACATAAGATCGGCATCGAGGCGCAGTTTTCGCAGCTGGCGGGGGCGCGTTTCTACGGTTCGATCGCGCGGGCGCTGGCGGAGTTCGGCGAGGTGGATGCGATTGCCCCGGTGGAACCTCCTCCGTACGGTTCGTTCGCCTGGGAGGCGGGCTGGCTCCGGGTCAGCACGCCGGAGTACGAAACCTCGTTCGCCGGACACACCTGTCTGCGGAACATTCCGGTGGTGCCCTGTTACGGCGATCCGAACCTCGGCACCCTGATCGGCGGAGCGCCGCTGGCGATGCTCTACTCCGGAAAGGAGCTGATGTATGCGGCGAGTTTTCCGGCCGCTTCGCTGTGGCACATCGAGGCGGAGGATCACAACGGCCGCCGATTCTTGAGCTGTTCGACTTCACCGGAGGACGACACGTCGATGACGGTCCGGCGCGCTCCGGACGGCGCGGTGCTCGATTCGACCTCGTTCGACCCCTACGAACCGCCCTGCAATCTCTTCCTGGAGAAGGGGGGATTTCTCGAGATGAACTGGCAGCGGCACGAGCGGGCAAACCGGTTCTGCTTCTATGTGCACAACCGTTATTTCGCGGATCATCTGGAGTTGGACTTCGGCATGAAAGGAATGGCAGGCCACTACTGGGATAAAATCTCCTTCGTGCTGCCGCTGCCGGATGAAACGGCGGAGTACCGGGATCCCGCCGGTACCTTTCAGCCGCTCGCCGGACTGGCCGACCAGCCGGAAGCGCTCCGCTGGCGGTGCGGCGGCCGCGTCTGTCTCATCGACCGGATGGAACTTGCGGGGTCCGGGGAGGGGGCGCAGCTCGCCGTCGCGGTGCGGAAACTCCCCGCCGCCCCGGGGATGCCCGGCGGCGTGAACAGTTTTTCGCCGCACTCGACCAGCCAGGTGCGGTTTGAAATCGTTCCGTCGACTCAGGACCGGATCTGGCGGCTCCGCTGCCGCCTCTCCTTTCTGCCGGCGGAGTGATTTTCTTCTCCTGCGGCTCCGGTTTGTGCCGCGAAATGTAAAAAAGACGCCGGACGTGTCGTCGTATTGAGAAGCCTTCTCGACAGCACCCCGGCGGCAGTTCAATGCGAAACCCTGTGCGGCATCTCTGCCGGAGCCGCACGGGGTTTCGTTTTTTCTCTTGTGGCGGGTGCTGAGAAATCCGGGCGTCTTCCCGACCGTGTCCGAAGAAAAATCATCTGGTGAAAAGTGACAAATATTTAGATTTTTTTACCGTTGACTTTCGGGGCCTTTCATGGTATACTATTCCCATAAGAATTCCCGGAGGCACAGCGGGAATACAACCTCAACTGCGGAGTTGCAAGATGTGGATTTTTGCGAAACGGAACAGAAGACGTCATCATGCGGATGTTACACGGGTTCATTCTTTCACCTTGATTGAATTGCTGGTGGTGATTGCGATCATCGCCATTCTGGCGGGACTGCTGTTGCCCGCGTTGAATTCTGCACGGGAGCGAGGGCGTGCGGTCAGCTGTGTGAACAATCTGAAGCAGATTGCATCCATTGCCGTATTCTACGTCGACACCTATCAGGGCTATCTGCCGTATCAGACTGCCGCCATTGCGTGGGGCAGCCGGTTGTATGCGCATTACCGGGGGCGGGAGCCATCCACGAAGTTCCTGTTTACCGTGGGGTCGCAATACGGACCGACAACGGCGCTGCGGCCCCATGCGCCGTTCGGATGTCCTTCCTCGATTCCGGATGAAACGATCAATGCGCGTCTGGCGGTCAATTATACGATCAACATATTCATGCTGGCCAACTACGGAAAGGCCGTGCGGACCAGACGCCCCGCGTCCCGGGGGCTGGTGATGGATGGATATCGCGAATATACCGCGGAGGATACCGGTACGAATCCCAACGCCGGAATCGATTACAACAGCGTTACCCGGATTGAAAATTTGAAGGCGTGGCGGCATCGGAAATGCATCAACGTCGCTTATTTCGATTCTCACGTGGAGCCGGTTCCCTATCTGAATCTGCCCACTGCCACGGGGAATCCCGCGGTCGACGCCCGGTTCTACTTCTGGGGGGACGGCGAAAACGGAAGACTCCCGTAACAGAACACAGCAAAGGAAAGTGAGCTTGATCATGAAACATTCTGTACTCGCATTCTGTCTCGCCTGTCTGGCGGGATTTGCCGCCGCATCGGAAAACTGGTGGCAGTATTCTCCCGACCGGGGATTTCGTTTTGAATCGCTTCCGGCGCAGATCGTCCTGTATGAACCGGGGTGGAACGCTCTGTATGCAAAGAAGTTGAATCAGCAGAATCTCCTCTCCGGTGCCGTCACCCCCGGGAAGGAGGGGGTGCTTCACTGTGAAATGCGTTTTCAGTCGCCGGAGCCGAGAAAGGTTCAGGAACTTGCGCTGGAATTTCAACTGCCGGCAAAAACGCCCTTTTTGCTGCTGGACAAACTCAAAGTCGATCTGCCGCGCAGCTTGAACGAGCAGAAATGGATCATTTTGGGCGGCTGGAAGGCGAAGTCTTTGACCATTCCGCTGGCGAGCGGGGCGTCGCTGATTCTGCGGGGCGATCTCGACGTCTGGTGTCAGGACAACCGTCGGTTCGGCGGTTCCCGGTTTCTGCTGCGGCTGCGTTTTTCCCCGAAGGCGGGGATGCTGGAGGCCGCGTCGCTGAAGTTTGAGGTGGAACGAAAGGGAGTCGTCTCTCTCCCGCAGGATCTTGCCGGGGTGATGAACCGGGGGCTGCGCGACGAGGTCGCCGGCGACGGGCAGGGCGGCTGGACCGATCAGGGACCGGAAAACGACCTGCGCCAGCTTCCCGCAGGGCTGCTGCGCTTCGGCGGGGCCTCATTCCGGATCGTCGATGAAGAAAACAACCGCGGGAAGGCGGCGATCGTGCTCGGGCGGAATGTTTCCGGAGCCTGTGAGTTCCCGCTTCAGGGGCGGGGGAACTGGCTCTACTTCCTGCACGCGAGCGCCTGGGGGGCGAGGAATGCTGAAATCGGCGAGATCGACGTCACCTTTGCCGACGGTTCCGGACAGACGTTCCCCGTCATTCAGAACCGCGACGTCGGCAACTGGTGGATGCCCTCCCATTTCAAAAACGCAACCAATGTGTGGAGCGTGGAAAATCCTCAGTGTTATGTCGGCCTCTATCTGAGTCAGTTCCCGTTGAAGCGAAATGATCCGGTACGCATTCGCCTGCGTTCCGGCGCCGGCGCCTGCTGGATGATTCCGGCCATATCGCTTGGAAACGCCCGTATTCCGGTCGAACAGTTTGACAAAACCGTCTATCTTGTGCCGGGGAGAGAGTGGGCAACGCTGGATTTTCCGGTGACTGTCCAGAAGGGATCTGTACTGGATTTCTCCGATCAGCTCGATGCCCCGGCTGGAAAGTACGGTCCGGTGAGGATCTCTCCCGAAGGTCATTTCGTCTTTGCGCAGGCCCCGGAGCGGCGCATTCGCTTTTTCGGCGTCAACCTCAGCTACGGCGCAAACTTTCCCTCCCGGGCCAACGCGGAAAAGCTGGCGGAGCGTCTGGCCGCGGTCGGGTACAATGTCGTCCGCTTCCACCATCAGGACGGCGGGCTGACCGGCTCCGGTGACGAAATGTTCAACCGGGAGAATCTCGACCGGCTCGACTATTTCATCGCAGCTTTGAAAAAACGGGGCATCTATTTCATGACCGATCTGTATGTTTCCCGGGTGCGCCCCTGTTATGCGCCGCTGGCGGGGGCGTTTCCCGTGAAACACTATTCGCCCGCGCTCTTCAAGGCGCTGATTCCGATTCTGCCGGAGGCGATGGAGGATTGGAAGCTCTTCTGCCGCCGCTGGCTCCTTCATGAGAACCCGTACACCGGGATGGTCTGGGGGAGGGATCCGGCTCTGTTTCAGGTCTCGCTGGTCAACGAGGGGAATCTCGATTTCTTCTGGAACACCACGGCGGAAACGGAGCGGCTGTACCGGGAAAAATTTTTCCGCTGGATGGCGGAGCGATTTCCAGCGGAATCCGCGACGGCTTCCCGCTCGGAACCACGTTTCCTGCAGTTTCTGAATGAGCTGCAGCGCAACGCTCTCCTGGAGCAGAAACGCTTTCTGCGCGATGAGCTCAAGCTCGATCTCCTCTGCGCCGGAATCAACATGGAGAGTTCTCCGGCACTGACGGCCCAGCGGAATCTGCTCGACGTAGTCGACGACCATCTCTATTTTGATCATCCGAGCTTCCCGGTATCCAACTGGAAACTGCCGGCCAGTTACCGTCAGTATTCGGCGATCCGTCGAAAGGGAAATAATTTTCCGGCCGCGCTGTTCTCCTCCCGCATCTACGGAAAACCTTTCACGGTGAGCGAATTCAATTATTGCGCTCCCAACCGGTTTCGCTGTGAGTCCGGGGCGCTTCTGGGGGCATATGCTGCTCTGCAGGACTACGACGCGCTGATCCGTTTCGACTGGGCCAGCAGCGAGCAGACGGCGCTGCAGCCCGCTCCGCTGTCCGCCTTTGCCGCCGCCAACGACCCGCTGGCGCAGTTTTCCGACCGCCTTGCCATGCTGCTCTTTCGGCGCGGCGATGTTCGTCCGGCCCGTGAGAAAGTGGTTTGCGAGATTCCCGATGCGTCCGAATGGAAGACCGCTGCGGCAAAATATCCGCAATCCTTCCGGGAACTCGGTTTCATCGCACAGGTCGGCAGCCGGGCGGGGGGAGCCGACCCGGCTGATGCAACGGAGTCTCCGTGGTGCGGCGAACGGCCGCTGAGCAATGCCGCGGTGGAGACGCTTCGCCGCAGATTCCGCTTTGACAACATTGCGCAGAGTGCGTCCGGAGAACTGTATCTGGATGCTGCAAAAGGGGTTTTGAAAATATCCGCGCCCCGGACGGCTGCGATCACCCTGCCGGGCGGTTCAGAAGTTTCCGGAGTGCTCGCGGTTCGCGGGGCGGACGTTCCCCAGACGATAGCACTCTCGTCTCTGGATGGCAAGCTCCTTGCCGAAAGCGGCAGAATTCTGCTGCTTCACCTGACTGATACGCTGAACTTTCAGGCGAAATTCAGCGATGCCAACCGGAACACATTGTACAAATGGGGTAGTTCACGGCTGCTTGTGCGGCGAGGACGGGCGGAGGTGTCGTTCCTGCATCGGGATGCGGGGGAGATGGAGGTGTTCGCCCTGCATGCCGACGGTTCGGTGGCGCGGCAGCTTCCCCGGCGCGTGGAAAATGGGCGGCTGTTTTTCACCGTTGATACGGCGCTGGACGACAAAGGTGTGCTTGCCTATCGGATTTCCCGTCGGGAATCGAATCGATGAAATCCGCGGTCCATGTCGGAATCGGGTTGATTTTTCCTGGAAGAGCTCTATATTAATTTGATAAAAGAGGCAAAAATTTGATATAAAGTGCCGATTCCGGCTGGAGAATTGCCGGAGAACCTTCAACTCCATTGCCGGGGAGTTTCTTCGGAACACGGGGGCCCGGTCCGGAGTCAAAAACGGCTGGAAACTATCTGTCGCAGAAATCGAAGATGCAGTTGTCTTCTCTCAAAAGTCTGGCGTTCATTCCCAACAACGAACTTCCACCTCTGCCGTTTTATGTGATCGACGTGGGCTTCAAGGAGCTGCAGGCCGGTGAACGGGATGCCGGAAACGGCGCGTTCAAGGATTTCATCGAGCTGATCTGGTGCGTGGAGGGGTGCGGAGAGATCCGGCTGTTCGAGCACTCCTTCCCCATTGCGCCCAACGATGTCTTCTACTATCTGCCGGGGGAGGATCACGAGCTCAGGGCGATCAGCGCCGGCTGGTCGATGTACTGGATCTGCTTTCGCGGGACGCTGGCTGAAAGTGTGTTTCTCTCCTATCGCTACGCACGTTGTCAGCACGCTTCTGAGGAGTGCCCGGTCACACTTTTTACAGACATTTCGCACTGCATTTCGTCTCCGGAGCCGGTTCAGCAGGGGCTTGCCTGCGGGTATCTCATGCAGATCCTGGCGATGATGAACTCCTGGAAAACCCGTCAGCGTCATCCGGATCGGAAGATCGACCGGATTCTCGGTTTTGTCGCGCACAACCTCTCCAATCCGGCGCTCGACATCGAGCTGGTGGCGGATACGATGGAAATTCCCAAATCAACGTTGCAGAAGATATTTGAAAGCAAAGTCTCCTGCTCTCTCGGCACCTACATCCGGAATGAACGGTTTCAGAAAGCGTTGGTCCTGCTGAAAAACACGGATCTGCCCGTCAGCAGGATCGCCGCCGAGGTCGGTTACCGGGAACTTGCCTCCTTTTCCCGCCTGATCCGGCGCGGCACCGGGATGTCGCCTCTGCAGTTCCGTTCCGCCAGAGGATTGAACGCCACCCCTCCCGGAACGCGGCGAAACCGGGCGGAGTGAAACGCTGCCGCTGACGGCTGAGTCGCTCAGGCGCCCGGCAGCTCACGGGTCAACACCTCCAGCGGCGGGATGGTGTACGTTTTGCCTTCGATCCGGCACTGCTGCGGCTCGGTGAGGAAGTTGACGAAGCACTGCAATATTCTTCCTGCTCCGGCGCGCCAGCTCGACGACGCGATCGACGGGAAGGTTTCCTGACGCTTCCGGTAGTGAAGTGTATAACTGCCGCACTCAACCGGGCAGGGAAACTCGGCCATCTCTCCGTGAAGCAGGAATTCCCGGTGGCGCCGCCGGGCCGCGTTCAGGTTGCGGATCAGCACCGGAAGCGGCTCCTGCGGCGGCGCGGGATGGTTCCAGTCTGAAGCGGTTCCCCAGTCGATCTCGCCGCTGTCGCGCAACATGACGCTGAGCATTTCGCCGGAACAGAAGGCGCGGGCCAGCCGGAACTGCAGATTGTCCGGCGATTTGACGCAGTCGATCTTCTGCTCCGCGTTGCACTGGTTGCCGAAGAAGTTGTTCGCGTAACGGTGAAATACGTATTGGAAGCCCGGCACCGGCTGCCCGTAGTTGATGCCGAAGACGTCGCGCAGGTCGTTGAAGGGGAGGGCGGCGACATAAGGGCCCGCGGCGGCGCATTCCGCGCCGAGGATCATCCGGCTCCCCGTCGCGCGGATCGTCTCGTTGAGTTCATCGAGAAACTCCCGCATGGCCGCGGTCTGCCATGCCCCCGGCACCGGCGGATGGTGGTGATCCTTCCGGTAGCAGAGGAAGGAGGCGCCGCCGAGATTCTGATCGAGAATCTGAAAGTAGTCAACCCCCTCCTGTGCCAGAATCCGCACCTGTTCCTCGAAGATCTCACGGCTTTTCCTCTCCGCGATGCAGAAGGTTTCGCTCTCCCGGAGCATATCGCAGATCGTGGCGCGGCTCTCCCCTTTCGGACCACGCGCCATGCAGGATTCCAGCTGCCGCGCCTCGTACTCCGCGCGCCCGGAATAATCGTTGACGCGGCTCTGCATCGTGAAAGAGGTGCCCGAGCCGTAGACGCCGAAAAGATGCCCCGCCTCGTGCAGGAGGTCACGCAGTTTCCGGAAGGATTCCTTCCCGCCGACCGGCGGCCAGTAGAAGGGCGGATGCCAGGGGCCGTGCTGCTCCCAGCGCATCAGCAGCGCCATCACTTTGCTGTCGAAGGCGGAGGCCAGCTCCTGCAGCCGGGGGAAGGCGTTTTCATACGGGAGAAACCGGTTGGGTTCCGGCGTGATGGTGCCGGTCCCCCGGACTGGATAGATCACTGTAACCGGAGACTCCTCCAGCCACTCCGGCAGGGGGAAGCGCCGGTTCATCGCCGGGTCGCGTTTCACCACGTTCTGCCGGTAGAAATCGCAGGCGGCCTGCCAGCCGGGCGGAACGGGCTGCAGAAGGAGATCGAAGGGCAGTTCACAGCAGCCGGAGCGGAGGAGTCCGCCGCACATTGTCTCGATCCTCAGCCCGAGGCGATCGTCGGCTTCGGGGGCGAACTCCAGCGCCTTGGTGGTGTGGCGGGGATCATCCGCGACGAAGCAGACGCCGCCTTCGTTCCGCCAGGCGGCGAGAAACTGCATCTGACAGAGCCCGGGATAGTAGCCGATGCCGAGGTTGTCGGGGAATTCGATGTGCTGTACTTTGCGGTTGCGTTTCTCCCGTTCGCTGACGATCACCCCTTCGCTGAAGGGCTGGAAGAGTTCATGATCGAGCGGAATTGCGATATGAGGCGCCTCGATGAAATCGGGCAGAAGGCCGTCCGGAATTCCGGAAAGCGCCGGGCGGAACCGGAAGGAGCCGTCCTCCCCGTTGCGGATTTTGAGAGTGAACCGCAGTCCCGGCACCGGCCGGCAATCCGACCAGAAGGCCTCTCCCGATTCGAAATGGAATGTGGCGAAGTCGGTGTCGTCAAGTTCGAGGTAGTCGCCGTTCTGCTGCAGAAAACGGAGCGAAAAGGCCCGTTCGGCCGGAGCGAGCAGTTCGAGCCCGCGGTGTTCCAGCGCCAGGACGGCGCCGTTTTTTCCGGAGAGAACCAGTCGGCTCTCTCCGTTGCTCCAAAGGATCTCATTCATTAGAAATTACTTTGCTGTTGATGTTTTTCAATTTATTCTCCTCGGCCGGATCGATGAAGGCGAAAGGAGAGCTCCCTCCCGGAAGCAGGAAGGTGTTGTCTTCAAAACGGATGTCGGCGATTCTATTCAGCGATACGGCGGGGCCGGGCGGCGCACTGCGGCGGATGCGGTTGCCGACAACGCGCACGTCGGCGCAGTTCCAGAGGTTGATCGCCGGTTTCCCGGAAGTTTCCATCTCGTTGTCTTCGATGAGGATGTGCTGGATCGAGCTAGCCTCCATTTTCCCCTCGGCATACGGGGGAATGCAGCGGACGTAGATTGCGCTCCCGCCGGTATTGCGGAACCGGCAGTTCCGGACCGCTCCGTTGCGGGCACTGAAGTAGAGCCCCCAGGAACAGAGCGCGGTGATCGACACTCCCGGGCCGGTGATCGTATCGAAGGTGGAGTTTTCCACCAGCACGCCGGGAGCGGTCATCTGGACGCCGAGTCCGCGGATGTTGTGATAGGTGGAGCCGACGATCACGGAGCCGCTGAAGCAGCCGCCGAGCGGCAGGACGAGATCGGGCCGAAGGACCTTCTTCTGCTGATACATGGTTTTTTGTTCGCGCTTCTGGTCCTCGGTGAGCGCCGGTTGACGGAGCGTTTCCCGTGTGGCGATGCCTTCCGGGAGCGGCGTGGCGTATTCGGCGCGGCCGTTCCGGCGAACAATCCGACGGGCGGCTTTGATCTGACCGGTGTTGCCGTCGAGAATCAGTACGCCGGAGGTGTTGTTCATGGTCCGCTCCGGCAGGGAGCGCAGGCCGTCCCGCGTGACCGAGCTGATGGCGATGGAGGCGGCGGCGAGGTTGATTCCGTCATCCTCCATCGAGGAGAAGGAGCAGTTTTCCAGACAGGGGCCGATTTTGCTGATGGCGGTGAACATCAGGCCGTCGCCGTTGGTGGAGATGAGCCGCGAAGTTCCCGGCTTCGGTTCGACGCGGCAGTTGCGCAGGATCGGCGCGTAGCTGAGCAGATGCCAGGTCCAGGAGGGCGAACTGTGGACGGTGATCCCCTCGAAACAGTCGAACTTCGAAGAGATCGAACTGATCGCATTGGCACACCGGGAGTCGTACCGGCCGGTGATCACCACCGGATTGCCGGGCTTGAGGCTGGTGCGCGCCGTGCCCGCATGGAAACTGCCGAGTTCGACGCGGAACTTCCGCCCGCCGAGCGGTTCCACTTTGCCGAGCGGAAAGGTGCCGGGCAGATAGGTCCGGGTCTCCGGCGAGAGCGGAGTGAGGCGTCTTGAGGGAGCTTGAAGCAGATTGGGCTCCAGCGGCGAGGAAAAACCTTCATCGATCTCCACTTCGAGCCGGGTCCGTTCCGCGTCGGCGGCGGTGATGCGTCCCTGGGTGAAGGGAAGCGTCTCGTAATCCAGTGTCAGATTGCGGAGCGTCGTATGGTATCCTCCGAGGATCCGGATGCCGCAGAGGGCGGGGTCGGTGAAGAGCAGCCGGGTCTGTCCTGCTTCACCCTCCAGCGTCAGGTGTTCGGGCGAGAGCAGCCGCAGATGGGCTTTTTTCAGCGTGTCGAAGTTCCAGGAGGAGACTCCGCCGGAGATGCGGTTCGGCCAGGAACCATGTTCCGGCCAGCGGCTCTCCGGTTCGATCCGGTAGGTCCCGGCGGGGAAGAGGAGCCGCACCGGGGATTTTGCGGCGGCGGCGGCTTCCAGCGCCCGGCGGATGGCCGGTCCGTCGTCGGTTCTGCCGTCGCCTCGGGCGCCGAACTCCCGGACGGAGAAACTTCGAATCTTCGGTGCATATTTCATCTCCTGAAGCAATTTCGCCTCTTCCGCGAAATATCCGGAAAGCATCTCCAGCTCCTCGTGAGCGCTCCAGGCGAAAAGCAGCGACTCCGCAGTTCCGGATTTGAGCCGCTCTGCGATGTATGCGGCCAGAGAATCGAGGATTTCCATTCGCTTTGCGACGGCGGTAAAACGGGGGGAGCCGGCGGCTTTCAGAAGAGAGAGCAGGCGGAGCCGTTCGGGCTTCTCCGCCAGCACCGCGTCCAGGGCGGCTTCGGTCTCCTGCCGGAATTCCGCTTGCGGGAACGAGGCCAGACACTCCGGAGTGAAATAGCCGGTCGGGGCGGAGAAAGGTTTTTCCGCCGCACACAGCGCCAGCGGAATTGCCGCCAGCAGGGAAAGTTTAAATCGCATCAATCAGAACTCCTTTGATGAAAACCTTGTTGCGATAGGAATAGACGTTTTTCAGTTCCTTTCTCCCGGCGGAGTGGACACTGCCGTCCGCATGCAGTGTATTCAGCCGCCCGAGGTGGAGCAGATTCGGGGAGTAGTTGGTGGAGTTCCGGGCACCGGCGACGGACTGAGCTCCCTCGGTGTCATCGTTTTTTCTGCTTTCCGTCATCAGGTAGATGCGAAAGTTGGGCGAGCGCCCGTTGACGCCGGCCAGACGGCGTTCCTGCTGCGGAACCTTCGGCAGAGAAAAGATGAAGTAGGCGGAGGAATCGGAAAGATCGACTCCCTCCTGCACGCGGATGGAATCCAGATCCTCATAGGAGATGTTGACTCCGTATGCTTCGGTGAAGTCGCCTTCTCCGGCCGCCGCGGAGGGACAGCGGAGCGGGGATTTCTTCAGACGCTGCCGCGCCTCGTCCTGATTCCCCAGATACTGCGTGTAGAGGTGGGTGTACCAGATGTTGGTTCCGTAGAACCAGCGGTAGAAGATGTAGTCCCGGTTGTCCCCCGCGTACATGGCGAACCAGAGACCGTTCTGCTTGAGGTTGGCGGAGCAGGTGATGGCTTTCGCCTTTTCCCGCGCCTGTGTGAGCGCCGGCAACAGCATGGAGGCCAGGATGGCAATGATTGCAATAACGATCAAAAGTTCGATAAGAGTAAAATCATTTCGAAATTTCTTTTCCCACGGCTTCTTCTGCATTTTCCTTCCTCCTTTGTGGATTTTGTCGGCGAAAATACAATATTATTTTATATTAATTATATTCATTTCCTGCCGTTTGTCAAGTGGAAAAGGAAATTTTTCTGAAAAATTTTGGGGAAACAAAGAGAAGAAAGCGTGATACCTCCTGGCGTGAATTCAGGGGCGGGAGGCGAACTGCGGCAGTTTCGCCGCTTCCAGGAAGAGCAGCAGCGTCGGCGTGTAGTTCACTCCGTCACCGACTGGAGCGCCGGTGAAGGGATCGAGCTCCTGCTGGAAGGTCGATTCCGGATGTTCTTCGAACGCCTTCATCCAGCGCAGCAGCAGCGCTTCGCGGTCATTTTCCCGATGGTAATCCCCCATCCAGAAGAGCGCCCGCAGAGAGGTCAGTGCCTGCGTGTTGCCTCCCCAGCAGTTCCGGACTCCGTGGCGGAAGCTCGGATCGTCGATCGAAACCGAAGGCAGGGGATACGGCGGCAGAAATTCCCGGCCCGGCGTGCAGAAGTAACGCTCGTAGACCCGGTCGAACTCCTCCTGCGTCAGTACTCGGTTGAGAAAGAGGCGGGTTACATGCTCGGTCCGGTACTTCCGGAAGCCGGTCGCGGAACGATCATAGTAGAACTCGTCCTCCTCATCGTAGAGGTGACGGCGGATGGCGAGGCGTATCGTCTCGGCTTTCGCGCGCCATTCGGCCGCTTCCGTTTTCTTCTCCAGTAGTTCCGCCAGCTCCGCCAGCGCGATTCTGCCGCCGTACAGAGCGGCGGAGAGATCGACCGACAGGATCGGCATTTCCGGGAGGTTCGGCATGTTGTTCGCATCCTCTCCCGGGCAGCTGTGCGGAATCCCGCCGTCGGTCACCCGCGGCGAATTGTCATGCCCGGTGTCATATTCGCAGTACATCGCCGGAAGGCCGGTTTTTGCTTCGCAGCGGTGGTGGACGAACCAGCGGTCGTACGCCGCCGCGCTCCGGTAAATCCGGGCAAAATCCTCCTCCGGTCGGCCGGTCTTGCGGGCGATCTCCATCGCACAGCGCGCAAATGGCCAGACGGTCTGAACGTGCCAGAAACAGCGGTCGTACCCGTAGAAGAAATTTCCTTCCTTCCGGTAGTTCAACGGGAGGGCGAAGGGGAACAGCCCGTCCTCCCGCTGAAGGCGCATGAAGGCCTCCTGGGAACCCCAGGCGGATTCCGGCGCGTAGTCGGCCAGGAAGAAGTTGTCCTGATTATGTTCGAGCCAGATTCCTTCGTACTGGTCGCCGGCCTTCAGCAGCGGTGCAGCGGGATACTGGGGGAAGGTGTCCAGGTTGTTGAGCAGTGCCCGCCTGACCTCGGGAACTTTTGTGCGGATCCTGTTGACGGCGGCGGGAGAGAACGGTTCCGGGGCAAGCATCGTTTTGAAAATCCTTTTTTCTGAGAATCTGCGTTTGGGCGACTGGTATGCCTGATTTTCTGTCAATATAATGCAAACGGCTGTCGCTTCCAGTCAAATCGGTGGAATTTTGTGGAAATTCAAAATCTCGACGTGCGCCGCTCAAGCCGGATTGCGGACGCTGTTCCGGACGATCAGGTGGGTGTGAAGCCAGTGCACCCCCTTCGGCGTATCCGGGTGACGGATCAGCTTGACCAGTTCCGCCACGGTGGCTGCCGCCAGCTGGTCGAGCTCCTGGTCGATTGTGGTCAGCTCCGGCGTCATCCAGCCGGAGATGCCGGAGAGTTCCGAGGTGATGAGCGAGAGATCCTCCGGAATTCGCACACCGAGGTGTCGAAGTTCATGCAGGACCGGCAGCGCCACCCCTTCTCCGCAGGCGATAAGGGCGGTCGGCTGCTGCTTGAGCAGCTGGAGCAGCCGGTGGTTGGAGCCTTCCGGCTCGAGATCGGTGTACATGACCGGCTCCAGCTCCGGCAGGCCGTGTGCGGCGAGAAACGCCCGGTAGGCGTCGAGCCGCTCCCTGCCTGCCTGATTGAAGAACTGATCGACGGTCACCGCGATCCGGCGGTGTCCGTTCGCATGGAGATGCTCCAGCGCGAGCCGGACTCCTTCGCCGTGATCGGTGCAGACCGCAGAGCTGAAATCGTACTGTTTGTTGACCGTGAGAATCGGCATGGAGAGTGCACGAAGCTGCTCGAAATGCTGTTCAATGACCTGTTCCGAGAGCAGCAGCAGCACCGCTTTGGTATAGCCGTTATAGAGTTTGGGAAGATCTTTGACCGGCAGGATTTCGGTGAGCAGGTTGCGGCGGGTGACCTCAAAAACCGCACTGTTGAGCAGTCGCTCGGTGAAGCTGGTGCGCCGGGCGGGATTCGGCATCTCGTTGATGACGATGGCGACGCAGTCGCGGGCCATCACCTGCTGGGGGCGGTAGTTGAGTTCCCGGGCGGCGGCCAGCACACGCGCCCGGATCTCGTCACTGACCCGGGCGCGCCCGGTAAACACCCGGGAAACCGTCGCTTTCGAAACGCCGCATTTCCGGGCCAGTGTATTGATGTCGGCCATCGGATCTCCTGAATTGAAACTGTTTCAACTTTGAGATAACATACTTCATTTCAGGAGATTTTTCAATTCGGAATCCGGAAAAAATGCAAAAACGGGAAGAAATTTTCGTTCCGCGATGAAACCTGGTTTCATCGCGGAACGGATTTTTCGCGCATCAGCAGTCGTAAGAGCTTCTCAGGTCGCGGATGACCAGCGCCTGTTCCAGCTCTCCGAGGGAGACCTCCGCTCCGGTCCGGAAGGTGAGAAGGCGCTTCTCCCCCGGCAGCAGGACGAAGCTGTTGTCGGAGAAGACCGCTTTGATCTTCCGGAACTCCGCGAAGACGCAGAAGGCGGGTTTATCCGTCTCCAGCTCCAGCTGGAACTGCCCGTTCTCCGCGACGGAGAGGCGCCGGGAGATCTGTGCCGCCGGCAGTTCGCAATGCTTGTATTCGGTCAGGAAGCGGTCGCCGCGGTGGGTGTAGTTCTTGCCGTCGCCGGAAACTTCCAGCTCCCAGAGGAGGAACTCCCGGGTCGGGTCCGCGACCAGCTCTGCCGCCGGAAGCTGTCTGAGCAGGGCCGCTTCGTACGGCGGCAGTTCGACTGGCAGGGAAAGCCGCCTGGCGCAACTCCCGTCGGCGATGCGGATCACCGAGACGTTCATGGCGCCGCGAAGTTCGCTCCCGACGTCGCTCGACACCCGGAACTCCAGCTGATTTTCCCGCGGGACGATCGTACCGATCACCGGGGCGTAGAACCGCTTCGCGTGGTAGTGAAGCTGCTTCCAGTTGCCGAAATAGTCGAGGCTCGACCATGAGGCGACCGGCCAGTTGTCGTTGAGCTGCCAGTAGATGGTTCCCATACAGACCGGCTTGAGGGTCCGCCAGAATTCGACCCCGGTGCGGATCGCCATCGCCTGCTGCACCTGGCTCAAATAGATGAACTCCTCGAACCCGGAGGGCAGCCGGAAGTAGCGGGTGAACATTTCGACGATCTTCGAATTTCCGGCGTTGTTCTTCTGGTGAAGTTCCATCACCGGGCTGGTGACGTTGCGGCCGTTTTTGCCGACGTAGAAATCGACCGTGTTCTGGCAGGGGAAGGCCTGATAGCCGAACTCCGAGCAGAAGCGCGGCGTGATCTCGTAGTAGGCGTCGACGCTCCGGCCGCCGTGCCAGACCCGCCAGTAGTGCATATCGCCCTGTGAGTCGGTGTCTTGATCGGTGAAGTCATCCTGCGTGTTGCAGGGGGAGGTCGGCCAGAAGACCCGTGTCCGGTCCGCCGCGAAGACCGCGTGCCGGATCGCCTGATTGACCCGGTCGTAGCAGACCACCTTGCGCACGTTCTCGTGCTCGCGGGGGACGAACTGGGCGCATTCGTTGTCGCCGCACCAGAGAGCGATGCAGGCGTGGTCGCGCAGGCGCTTCACCTGATGGATCACCTCCTTCCGGATGAGTGCAAGGAAGTTGTCGCTGTCCGGGTAGACGGCGCAGGCGAGCATCATATCCTGCCAGATGAGAATACCCTTCTCGTCGCAGAGGTCGTAGAAATCCTCGTTTTCGTAAAGGCCGCCTCCCCAGACGCGCAGACAGTTCATGTTGGCTTCGACCGCATCGGAGAGCAGGGCGTCATACCGGGCGCGGGTGTAGGTTTCGGGGCGGGAATCCATCGGGATCCAGTCAGCACCCTTGGCGAAGACATCGATGCCGTTGACGCGGAATTTCAGGCAGACGCCGTATTCGTCCTTCTCGCTGACGGTCTGCATGTCGCGCAGGCCGATCCGTTTGGAAATGGTCATGCCGTCCGCCGTGACGGTGAGCGGGTAGAGCGGCTGTTCCCCGTATCCGGCCGGATACCAGAGCTTCGGATTTCCCACCTCGAAATCGGCGGAAACCTCGTTTTTTCCGGCAGTGAGAGCGGCGTCGACGCGCCGGGTTTCGCCGTTGAATGCAAACGTGACCGGTACTGTTCCGGCGGCGAGGGCGTCGATCTCCGCGGTGACTGTCACGTTACAGCGGCCGGCGGAGTGGAACTGTTCGGTGCGGACGTATTCCAGCCGGGTGCCGGAGGAGTTTTCCAGACAAATTTCGCCGTAGATGCCGCTCAGGACCAGCGACACTCCCCAGTCCCAGCCGCCCTGACACTGAATTTTGCGGATGTAGTTTCGCCCGTGGAAAAAGCTGCCGTTCCCTTCCCGCCGGGGCGGGTGGTAGGTGAATGTTTCGCTGATCCGGTCAATATAGGTCTGCGGCGCGGTGATGGCGACGGCGATGGAGTTTTCTCCTTCCTGCAGGAACGGTTTCACCTCGACGCGGAGTCGCAGAAACATATCCTCGCTGGAGGCGATTTTCCGCCCGTTGAGGAAGATGTCCGCCGCAGTGTCCACCGAGTCCAGATTGAGCCAGATGCGTTCCGCGTTCAGAAACTCCCGGTCGACGGTGAAACTGTGCTTCCAGCGCCAGTTGTATTGGCCGATCCACTGCACCTCGTGTTCGTTGAGCCCGACGTTGGGGTCGGGGATCAGCCCCGCCCGCAGCAGCGCGGAGGCGTTGTCGCCGGGGACATTCGCCTCGATCGGCGAAAATCCCTCCTTGTCACAAGTGAGTTCCCAGCTGCCGGAAAGACTTATTTTTGACATGATAGAACCCTTTCATAGGTTGGATTAAATTCCTTTTTTAAAATATCATGGATGTTTCTAAAAACGGTTTGTTTTTTTAAAAAAGGATACTACATTGATATCGAAACGGAGGATTTTTGATGCTGCATCTGGAAGCCAATCCCTATCTTCAGCGGGAGAAATATCTGTATCATTCGTCGGAATACCATGCTGGAGAGGGATTTCGGCCGCACGATCACGAGTTCTGCGAATTCTTCGTCGTTCTGGAGGGGGAGCTGGAGCAGACGCTGAACGGGCGGAGCGCGGTTCTTCCTGCCGGAACGGTGCAGCTGCTCCTGCCGGGGGATGCCCACGGCATCGGCTGCGCGCCGGGGTGTGAATTCGTCCGCATCTTCAACTGCAACGTGCTGCGGGAGGAGTTTCAAAAGGAGTTCCTCCACTTCGCCGCGGAGCTGGAAATCGCGCCCGACGACCTGCTGGCCCGCGGCATGATCCCGCCCGGAGCGCGCCGCAAGCTGATCTTCGAGGACTGCGAAACCCTGCTCGCCCGGCGGGGGAAGTTCGGCCGGTTCCGGAATGCATTGCTGCGGACTCTGCTCTCGCAGCTTCTCTGGGTTCTGCTGCGGCAGTCGGGGGTGGAGGAGAACGGCGCGCCGAAATGGCTGCTCGACGCCTGCGCGGCGATGCACCGGGAGGAGAACTTCCGCGCCGGTTTGAAGCGGCTGGTGGAGCTCTCCGGCCGGACGCAGGAGCACCTGAACCGCACGATGCGGAAACATTTCGGTATGACGCCGCGCGGCTATCTGACCAATCTTCGGCTGGAAGCGGTTTTTCAGGAGTTGATTCAGGGGAGGGGCGACATCACCTCCGCGGCGTTCCGGGCGGGTTTCGTCAATCTCGCCGGATTCCGCCGGGCCTTCCGGAAAAAGTATCTGGTCTCGCCCCGCCAGATCAAGGAGCTGGGGCATCACTCCGGAAGTGGCGGGGCGTGACGGGCGATGCCCCGGGCCGCGCCGGAGAGCGCGGTCAGTAGATGGTTCCCGCCTTGCCTCGATAGAGGGGGAACGGGCGTTTCGCCTCTTCGCGGAGGAGCGGGCCGCGCACATCGATGTTGCGTTTTCGCAGAGCGTTGACCCAGTCTGAACCTTTGTCTCCCTCATCGAATCCGATGGCTTCGGCGTCCTCCCGGGTCGCGCCGTAAAGCATCGCTTCCACTCCGCTCCACGGCGTAGCGCCGTAACACATGGCGCAGGGTTCGCAACTGGTGGCGAGCAGGCAGCCGTTGAGATTGAAACTGTTCCGGAGGTGCTGAGCGCGGGCGAAGGCGGTCATCTCGGCGTGCGCCCAGGACTGACCGGCGGGGACGACCCGGTTGACGCCGACCGCGACAAGCCTGCCGGTTTTCACTTCGAAAATCGCCGCGCCGAAGGGGCCGCCGGTGCCGTGCAAAACATTTTGACTGGCCAGTTCGATGGCGAACCGCATCTTCTCCTCGTCGGTGGCGAACACCCGGTTCCGGTTCTGCTGCTCCATCTCCTCCAGCCATGGCGGCATCGCGATGGCGGGGGTGAGCGGCGCGGAGTGGACCGGCGGTTCCGGAATGGAGGCACATCCGGCCGCCCCGAGGAACAGAAGTGACAGCGCACCCCGTGAAATTATCTTTTTCATCGGCAGGATCCTTTCCTTCTTCTCCACCCGGCTCCGGAATGGGCTCGCGAAAACCGGGGAAATCTGTCTCTTCTTTTTATGATAGCGCCGGAATTCTGGATTGCAAGCGCTTCGTCGCAATCCCGGTGAAAGGATGAATTTTTTCTGTTTTTTGTATTCTGCTCTTGACATTTACCGTTGATTAAGGTATAATTATGCTAAAAGATGAAATATTTTGATTAGCACTATTGGCATTACTGAGAATGATGAACGCCAAATCTGACAACACTACGCTTTTCGCGGAGACGCGGAATTATATGCTGAAAAAGATCGCTGAACTTCTCGCTGCGGGGGAGAAGAAGCTGCCGACGGAGCGGAAATTGGCGGAGGAGGTGGTGGCGAGCTACGCCACAGTCCGTCTGGTGATGAAGCAGTTGGAGACGGAAGGGTTCATCCGCAGGATCCGCGGGTCGGGGACCTATCTGGAGCCGGAGGCGGAGGCGTTGCTCCGGCAGAGTTCGATGCGGCGGCTCTGGTATTTCCGCAGTCCGGACGCAGATCAGCCGGAGCGGGATTACGGCAGCTGGATGCGGGGTGAAATCCGCAGGAGTGCCGCCGAACGGAACTGGAATCTCATGGAGGTGGTGGTGTTCACCCACGATGAATTCCTGACCGGTCTGTCGCAGCGTCTGAAACCCGGGGATGCCGTGCTGTATCTGCCGCCGACGGAACCGATTTCGGTGCGGCAGCTGGGGGAACTCTCCCGGTACGACAGCTTTCCTTTGGTGGTACTCGACCTGGAGTTCGGCGATGTTTCGATTGCCAACGTGACCAGCGACAACCGTCGCGGCGGCATGCTGGCGGCGCGACAGCTGCTGAAAAACGGCAGCCGGACTCCTCTGGTACTGCTCTGCGAACCGCATTTGAAGCAGCTGCGGTCGCGCCGCCAGGGATTTTGCGAAATCACCGAAATCGCCGGGATCACGCCGGAACTTCTCGATTGCGGCGTCTCCGTCAACGACGACCGCGAGGAGTTCGCCTACCGGACGTTGCTTGCCCGGTTGAAACGCGGATCTCTGCCGGATGCGGTGTTTGCGATATCGGATTCGGGTGCATTCGGTGCGCTCCGGGCGATGCGCGAATGCGGTCTGGAGCCCGGGCGCGATGTGGGACTCATCGGATTCGACGGCGTCTCTGCCGGGCGGAAGATGACGCCGTCGCTCGCCACGATAGCGCAGCCGGTGGCGGGAATCTGCCGGACGGCGTTCGACATTCTGGAAAAATGGGTTCCGGGGCGCCGCCCGCAATATCAGCTGTCGCCGGAGTTTCTGCCGGGGGAAACGCTTCTGCCGTTACAAGTCAACTGCAAACAGGAGGTTTTGGCATGAAAGTTGAATTCAAGAGAAAGTGCAATCATTTTACTCTGATTGAACTCCTCATTGTGATTGCGATCATCGCCATTCTAGCCGCCATGCTGCTCCCGGCATTGAACAACGCGCGTTCCAAAGCCAAGCAGATTCAGTGTGTGAACAATCAGAAGCAGCTGATGAGTGCACAGCTTCAATATACCTCTGACAATCAGGGATATCTGACCCCGCTCAATCTCGGGCCGAGCTGGTCTGCCAGAATCAATAAGAAATGGTGGGAGAACCTCCTGGCGGAAGGTTATCTCCCTCCGCCGAAATGGTTTGATGAAAACAGCGGTTATCCTGCGACCGGGGTGCAGATCTGTCCTTCAATTCTGGACTATTCCACCGGTTCCGGAATCGGCATTCACGGGCAGGGGGATAATCACCGGCTGGTCGGGTACGGCTTTTCGGTGAAGACATCCAAAATCAAACGCCCTTCCGAATCCGTACTGATCGGAGACGCCAGCTGCCTGAAAGCAAACGGTACAACCATTCCTGCCCGGGTGTTTGTCTGCTGGTGCTGGTATACCCGCTGGACAGTTCCCGATGACAACAACTACAATCTTCTGCCCCGCCACCGGGATCAGTCGAACTGCGGCTTTCTGGACGGGCACGTCGGTTCCTTTACCTATGCGGAGATGACCAATGACCGGTCCAATCTCTTCGGCCATATTTCCAATTATACCGGATACTGATTTTCTGAAGACAGAAAAAAAGGAGTCTTTTACAATGTGTATCTTCAACAGAAAAATTGTTTCTCTTCTGGCGTTGAGTTTGTCGCTTCCGCTCTTCGGCGCGGAGAAGTTGCTCGACTGGAATTCCGCTCGGCCGGATGACTATGGAAAGTGCCGTCTTTCCAAAAAAGGCGCTTTGACGATGACGAAGGAGGGAGCTTTGTTCAACGGGCGGGACTCCTTCCTGCATCTGGGAACGCCGAAGATCGCCGAATCGCTCACGATTGCGATGCAGGTGAAGTTGGACGAACTACCGGAAAAGCAGTACACGTTCGCCGTGCGGCGCGGTTTCAACCATGCGTTGGGGTGCGACAGGCAGGGGTACGTTACTCTGGAGATCTGGGGGCAGGACAAAAAAGAGAAAATCCGCGTCCGTTCCCAGCAGAAGCTTATTCCGGGGAAATTCTACAACATCGTTTCCGTGTTTGATCGCGCCAACAATCAGAATCAGCTGAAACTCTACATCAACGGCAGACTCGAAGGCGATGCGCGGCTCGGAACACCTCCGTTCCCGTATGGAGCCGAGGTGATCTTCGGCAACGCCAATCCTTACGGAAAGTGGTCTTTCCCGCTGAAGGGGACCTTGAACTTTCTTCGGGTGTATGACGGCATTCCCACGGGAGAGGAGTGGAAGAAATTGAACGAGGTGCCGCCGCCCGTCGCGGATGTCGCCGAAGGAGTGGTTTCGGTGATCGATTTCGGCGCGGTGCCGGGGGACGGTGTCGACGATACCGCCGCGGTTCGGAAAGCGTTGGCATTTGCCGTCAAGAATAAGGCCAGCCGCCTCTATTTTGGGCCGGGAGTCTTTGATTTTGAAGAGGCTTCCGGTTCGCTCTGGGCTCCGCAGCACTGGGTGCTCTGGCTGGAGAGGGTCTCCGATCTGGAGATCGATGGCGGCGGTGCGACGATGATGCTGCATGGAACCCAGTGTTTTGCCTGGTCGAAGAGTTGTCGCAATGTTACGTTCAAAAATATGTCCCTCGATTACAAGGAGCCGCACTTCACCTGCGGCAAGGTGATTTATGTTTCGCCGGACAAATACATTTTTGATGTCGAGGTTGATCCGATTTATCGTCCACGCGGCGGAGAGCCGATCCCTTCGTGGGCGGAGGTGGAGGGAAACGATCTTCTGAATGTGAATGGTGGACTCTTCGTTTGTCACCGGGTGTCGAAGACGCAGCTTGTCCAACCGAATGTCATGCGGGTGTATGCTTCGGAGGCCATGCGTCCGCTCAAGGTGGGAATGCAGCTCGTGCTGCGGCATCATATCTATACCGGATCGCTGTTCCGCCTTCATGATTCCGTCGGGCACAAACTGGAAAACATCAACATTTATGCCGGCAAGGGAATGGGAATCGTCGGCCAGTATCTCGACGGGATCACGCTGCATAAAATCCGGATTTCTCCGGCTCCCTATGCCGCGTGGCCTTTTTCGACCACCAGCGATGCGATCAACCTGCTCGGCTGTTATGGAAAAATTTCGATTACCGACTGCTACATCAAAGGAGCCAAGGACGACTCCATCAATATCTTCAGCAACTACTACGGTGTGAAGAAGGTGACCGGAAAAAACGGCATTCTCATGCACAGCCCGAAATTCAACTCCGGAGAGATGCCGCAGGATAAACCGGGCGATACATTGCTCTTTCTCCACAATGATTTCTCCGTCTATGCCAGACGGACGATTCGCAGCATCAAGACGGTTGGTTCTCAGCGGCACTGTGAGGTGGAGTTCACCGAACCGCTCCCAACGGAGCTGGATTGGAAAAATGATCTCATCATGGCGGCTCGTCAGCCGGAGCAGATCACCATCGCCAACTGCAGATTTCACAGTGAAGGCCGTGTCGTCCTGCAGTGTGGCAACGCGGTCGTGGAGAACTGCGAGTTTGTCAATGCCACCGGGTTTCAGCTCAACACCTGCATCGCACCGTGGTATGAAGCGGCGCCGGGCCGTCATGTCGTGGTTCGCAAAAACCGTTTCATCAACTGCGGAAGAAATGGAATGCGTAAGATTCCCGCCGTCATCGCCGTCACCGCCGAAGGGCCGCTGCCCGGCGTGAAAGATCTTTCCAGCCAGGGGGCGCCGGTACCGCATCCGGTTCATTCCGATATCGAAATCTCTGACAATCTGATTGACAAATCCAACAATTCGGCCATGATTTTCACTTCGGTGAAAAATCTTGTCGTAAAAAACAACATTTTACGAGACCTCTCTCTGCAGCCGCAGGTGAAACCGTGGCAGCTTGCCGAACGGAACTGGAATGAAAATGCCGTGACGTTTGTCTGCGGCATTGAATCCGCCCGCTTCGAAGGGAATCGCTTCCAGAGTTCGAAAGCTCCGGAAAAACCCGGTGTCATTGCGGTCGGGGACTCCATTGCGGAGAATGCCATCGTCTTCAAGGATAACCGGAATTTCACGATCCGGCGGACCGATGTGTTCCCCGAACGGCGGAAGAATTAGTTCTGTCGGGGGAGCTTGGACCATGGAGGAATGAGCTCCCCCGCTGTCGATCACTCTTCTGCTGACGCTGCGGAGGCGTAGAAGATGCGGTTGAACAGCGTGAAGTTTTTTTCCGGCAGTCTGGCCAGCGCCCGGTCGGCGGATTCCGATTTGGTCCAGGCGTGATACTGCAGCACGACGTTGGCGAAGGCGCCCGGCTCCAGTTCCCCGTTCAACAGCGGGTAGGGCCACTTCTCCGCCGGGTCGAGATAGCTTTTCAACATCCGCTCGACCGCCCGTTCGATCGCCCGGAAACTTTCACTGCCCGGCGCGAAGAGATCGATCCCCTGCGCCTTGCCCGCCCCCACCGACCGGAAAATCATCTGCAACGCGAATGCCGAGTAGTGCCAGGAGCGCGTACGGTGGATCTCCTCCGGCAGAAAGCCCCGTTCGTCCACCGCCGCGACGATCAGGTTGCGGACGATTTTCAGGTGTTCCGCCGCCAGCTCTTCGTTGCCGCAGAAGCGCGCGTAGGCGATGATCTGCGCGTGATAGGAGAGCCCGTGGTTCTGCTTCTTGCCGAAATCCTTCCGCGCCATCGGATCCTCGAGCAGCCAGCGGGTGTACGCTTCGAACCACTGCTGCAGGCGGCGGTACTCCTCCGGACGCAGGGCCGGAGACTCCTTCAGCAGAACGAACATGTTCACCAGATCGGCGAAGGCGATGGTGTCGATGATTCCTTCCACCCGCCCTTTGGTCCGGCCGGGAATCGCCTGCGCATACTTCATGTGCGGATTCATCCGGGTCGCTTCATCGAGAAAGAAAACGCGGATGAGCTCCCCCGCCTTCTCCGCCGCTTCCCGGTCGCGGTCGAAGTGCCAGAGCAACGCGCCCGCCGTGATCCGGCGCCCGACCTGGCCGATCTTCGTCTGGTCGTATGACCGGAAATCCGGATTGAACTGGCCGTCGCGCCGAATGTACGGCAATCCGTCCGGCCTGGCCGGATCCGGCCACCAGTAGGGGCCGCAGCTGGTGAAGTCGCGCGGATCGCCGCCGGGCGAGGGGAGCTTTTTGTCGAAGGTGACGCTGATCGGCGGCTGCTTCAACAGGGCACCGCGCTGTTTCCGCAGCTCGTCGATCGCCCGCTTCGCCATCGGCTGCTCCGCAAGGGCCGTTTTCGTCGGAATGCGATCTTCAGGAATCGTCGGCAGGCCTGCGGCCAGAACCGCGGCTCCTGACGAGACGGACACCAGAGAGAGTAGAAGTTTGCAGAGCATCGAAGTTATTCCTGTTTTTTGACGCCGTAGGCGTTGAAGATGTCATCTTCGAAGTTCCCGGTGCCGTAGGGAATCACCTCTTCGCTGGTCATCAGCGAACAATGTCCGTCGAAGAATCCGACGCTGGCCCGGCGGTTGTGCCCGTAGAAGACGCCGCCGGTGTTGGTCGAGGTGTCGAGATATTTGTACGGCGTTGCGGAGCTCCGGACGACGTTCCACAGCCCCTGATTGTTGATCCCCGCATCCACCGAGTATTGCCGGCTGGTGTCGATGTGCAGAAAGCGGCGCGACGGGTTGCGGATCTGCGTGAGCTTGTAGGCGGAGGGATATTTGGCATTGCCGTTGTTGTTGTCACGGATTCCGGCGTCGTTCATGCCGTAGGTCCACAGCAGGTTGTTGAGCGTTCCGGGCAGACTGGGGCACACTCTCACCTGACCTGAAGAGTAGTAGGAGGTGTAAAGATCGGTAGTCTTTGCATGAACACCGAGAAGTTTATAGAGCTCGGAGTTTTTGTACCACTGAATGGAATAATTCCCACACATCAGCGGCACCGTGTAGTCCTGGTGGCTGTCCGCGTAGAGGATCTCCGCCTGAATCAGTGACTTGAGATTGTTGAGGCAGAGCGTGGATTTGCTGTGTTCGCGCGCCTTGTTCAGCGCCGGCAGCAGCATCGCCGCCAGAATCGCGATGATCGCAATTACGACGAGGAGTTCGATCAGAGTAAAGTATCGGCAGTTGGAGGGGATGGGCCGGTGGGTGCCGGGGGGCGTGTCCGCTGCCCCCCGAACCCCCTGCGTCCGGCAGGGTGCCGGTGCCGGATGCGGGTCAGCGGTCAGGCCGGGCTCGACGGCAGGCGCGGGCCGGTGGGTGTGAGAGCCGCGGAAATGCGAACGGCTCTTCCCGCTTTTTTGCGGAAAGACCCCTTCGCATTTCCGCTCCCCTTCGCCGGGTGCCGAGCCGGTGCAAACTTGCGCGGGCGTGTTTGACTGCGGGAGTGTTCGAAGGCCGGGCGGTACGGGGAGATCTCCCCCGAACCCCTTTCTTTCCTGCCCGTGGAAGTGTCGGGCGGTGGGTTGCAGGGGGAGTATTGGGCAGGTTCTGATTTTCTGATTTTCTGTTTTTCGTCTCATGCTCTGTATTCCCTTTCGGTGCTGCAGGTTACCTCTGCGGAGGCGGAGCGCAGGAACCCGCCTCGACAAATTCATAGTTCCGCTCATCGCTGCGGAACTCCGGTCCATGATTGATCTGCTGCAGAAGGGTGAGCATTCCCGTCCGGCAGAAGCCCGGCACATCGATCCGGAACCGCGAGAGCGGCGGATTGAGCAGTTCCGGGCGGTCGGGATCATCGATGCAGAAGACCGAGAGTTCCCCGGGAACGCATATGCCGTGCTCCGAAAGGCTCCGGCACACCTTGTGCGCGAGCAGCCGATCGCCTACGATCAATGCTGTCGGCAGTTCTTTCTGGGAAAAATAGGCGTCGATCTCCTTCTGTCGGATTGCTGAGACGTTGACCCAGGCGAGGTTGACCGGCAGCTGCCGTTTCCACATCGCGGCCATGAAGCTGTTGTACCGCTCCCGGTAGGGGAGGGAGTGGAAGTGGCCGACGAGAAACCCGATGTTCCGGTGGCCGAGTTCCGTAAGATAGGCGACAGCGTCCTCGATGATCCGTTCGTTGGAGTAGCCGATGCTGAATTCGGAACTCTCCTGCTGCACCGAACTTAACAGCAGGGCCGGAGTCCCTTTGCTCCGCAGCCGCTTCACCAGCCCCGCCGGAATTTCATTACAGTTGAAGATCAGAACGCCGTCGAGGGCGTATTCCGCCGCCGCCTCTTCGATCTCTTCGGGGGCGCGGTAGATCGGAAGCAGGTCGCAGCGGAATTCTCTGCTCTGTATCCAGAGGGAGCTGAGCATCTGCATGAGATAGCTCGACGAGGTGTTGTATGCGACGAAAAAGCCGATCTTGAGCCGGTGATTCAATGCGAGCGGATCGCTGGTGACGAAGGTGCCGGAACCGCGGCGGCGGACGATGAGCCGCCGCCGGACCAGTTCATCCATCGCGGCGGTGATGGTGATGGCCGAGAGATTCCATTGTCCGGCCAGTTTCCGATTGCTGGGCAGCCGCTTCCCCGGCGCGAACTCTCCGGAACGGATCCGTTCGGAAATCCAGTCCGCCAGCTGCATGTACTTGGCGTTCTTCCCCGTCTGGAACGGGGCTCCTGTTTGAATCATCGTCGCTCTCCTTTTCTTTTATAGTATACCGGAAACAGGTGTTAAAAGCAATAGAACATATATAATTTCATTGAAATTAGTGTATATGTACACTTTTCGGCAAGAGAGACGGAAACCGGGCGCGCGGAACCGATTCAGGAGTCCCGCCGGGAAGATTGATCGGCGGTCGCTTCGAAGACCTGCTGCCGGAACTCCCGGGGGGAGACGCCGCTTTCCCGCTTGAAGAAGTGGGAGAAATAGTATTCGTCATTGAAATTCAGTTTCCGGGCGATCTCCTTGATCGAGAGGCGGGATTCGCGCAGCAGCAGGGCGGCCTGAAGCTGGAGCTGATGGGAGATGTATTTCTTCAAGGTGATTCCGGTGTCGCGGGAGAAGGAGCGCGACAGGGTGCTGCGGTGCATTCCGGCCACGTCGGCCAGTTCGTCGATGGTGATTCCGGCGTGGATGTTCCGTTCGATGTAATCGAGCATCTTCCGGTAGCGGGAGAGGACGGCGTTCTGGAAGGTCATCAGATTGCCGGGGAGAAAATCCGCGGTGATCTGAAAGAGCATTCCCTTGATCTTGCAGGCGCGCCGAATGCCGTCGAGCGGGAGGCGGCTGATGCGGTCGAACTCCTGAATGATTTCCGGAGCCATTTTCCGCTCCATGTGCGGGAAGCTGAGGAAGATTTCGGAGAAGGGAAGCAGCTGCAGATTGTAATGAAACGCATAGAAGCAGGTACCGGGCCGGAAATGGAACGCGACCGGCACTCCGGCGCTGAAGAAGAAGAGATTTCCCGGCTCCATCGGCAGTTCGCCGCCGAACATCGGCGAGCCGACGGTGGACCCCGCTCCTTCCGAGGAAAAAACCGCAAAGATCCGGTTGAACGCATAGGTGTTGACCGAGCAGCGGTCGAAATCCGCCCGCGAATATTCGTACAGCTTCACCGAAAGCAGATTGGCGTAGTCGGTCTCCTGGGAAAAAAGAAACGGGTCATCCATAAAATCGCAAGTTTTTAAATTATTTTCACATTGCAGTATTTTCGTTTTTCCGGTATAATATACATGTCGCTACAAAAATGCAAACGAACAATGAAAATAAACTCGCAAAACTTTCCGAAAAGGAGCCGAAGATCATGATCAGCTTTTTCTGCAGAATGAAACGAAAATCCAGAGAATTCACTCTTATAGAACTCTTAATTGTTATTGCGATCATCGCGATTCTGGCGGCGATGCTGCTGCCCGCGTTGAACAAAGCCCGCGACAAGGCGAAAGGCATCTCCTGCGCCAGCAATCTGAAGCAGTGCGCCCTCTATTTCGACATGTACGCGGACGATCATGACGACTATTATCCGGCGCCGATTCAAAATTCGAAAAGCTGGGCCTGGTACATTTCCGACTTCGCCGGGGAGAAGAACAACGACAAGGAATACGACAAGCGTTACCAGCAGCTCCGCTGTCCTTCCATGCCGGTGATTCCGGAGGATGAATCGAAGATCTCCATATCGGCACAGGTATATGGGATGAATGTCTGCATTCTGGAGGCGTGGGCGGCGCAGAAGGCGATCAAGCGCTCCCGGATTGCGAAGGCTCTCGACACCAACCGTTCCTACATCGCCCGGGGATCGCTGGCAAACACCATTTTGCTGGTGGACAGCGTCTATTCCGGGAGCTCCGCCACCCAGCCGGGGAAAGACAAAGTGCAGAAATTCGCACTCCCGCGGGAGGATTGCAGCATCATGCTCCGCCACCAGAACCGCTGCAATATGCTGAATCTCAGCGGCGCGGTGAAGACCATGTCCTACAACGAGCTGCGCGGATTGATGAACTGGGGGGCCAATTATATTCGCGACGTGAACTGTATCAAGATTCTTTAAGAAAAGAGGAGAAATCATGAAACACATCGTTTTTCTGCTGATGTATCTTCTGGCGGGAGGGGCGTTCTGCCTTCAGGCGCTGGAAATGGATTCCAACGGCTGTATCCGTGCGGAGGTTCTGCGCTTCTCCGTCACCTGTTTCATGCCCGGCTGGAAACTGAATGCCATGCAGAGCAGACTGCCCGGAAAGGTCACGAAAAATTCCGCCGCTTCGGAATATGTCTGCGAAATGGCTTTCCCGCTGCCGGGAGAGGTGACGGGCAGCCTCCGCGAGACGTTCCGCCGTCAGGCCGGAGACGACTGGGAACTGCGGGCGGAACTGACCTTTCCCCGTCCGGTCCGGACTGCCAGAATCATGCTGGAGACGACGCTGCCCGACGCCTCCTTCGCCGGGGAGAGTCTGCGGATCAACGGGAAGCCGGTGCCGCTGCCGGCAAAGTTTGCGGAAAACGGCAATCCGTTTCTCTACCGGGGGGAGGTTTCCGAACTGGTCATCCCGCTGAAGGAGAGCCAGCTGCGTTTCCGGGGAAAATTCTCCCTGAATCTGCAGGACAACCGGAAATGGAAATTCCCCGGATACTCTCTCCGCATTCTGTTCACCCCCTCCGAAGGCGAGGTGACGCAGGCGGAACTGGCGGTGACGATCTCGCAGATCCCCTACCGGAGTGAACCGCTGGACCTGCGTTCCGCATTCAACCGGGAGTTCCGGGATCAGCGGGCGGAAGACGGAGTCGGCGGCTGGACCGATCAGGGGGCGGAGAACGACCTCCGGCTGCTTCCGCTCGGGAAGCGGCGGTTTGAAGGAATTGAATTCGACATCGTCGATCCGGGGCAGAACGGCGGCAAATCCTGTCTGGTGCTGGGGAATGAGAAGCGTTTCGGGCTGCCGCGGCGTGCAACGGCGGAGCTTTCGGGACGCCCTTCGGGGAAATACATCTCTCTGCTCCACGCACTGGCCTGGCCGGAAAAGAAGCAGATCGGGATACTCCGCGTCCTCCATACCGACGGCTCCGTGACGACGATTCCGGTCTGCGGCGGAAGGGATGTCGACAACTGGTGGATGCCGCAGAACTGCCCCAACGGGACGGTGGTATGGACCGCGGAGAATCCCAGCTCGCTCGTGGGGTTGTACCGCTCCTGTTTCCCGATTGCGCCCCGGCCGGTCAAAAGTGTGGTGTTCGAAGCCACGGGAGGATCTGTCTGGGGGATCGTCGCCGCATCGATCCACGATGAACGCCCGCCGCGCACCCGCGAGGTGCCGGTTCTCATCGCCGAGGGGCCGAACTGGAAACCGTTTGTCTACAAGCGTGACATTCAGCCCGGTTCGGTTATGGATTTCTCCGGCACGTTGGATGCTCCGGCGGGAAAATACGGCCCGGTAGAGGTGCGCAACGGCAAGTTCGTCTTCCGGGACCGCCCGGCGGAACCGATCCGCTTCTACGGCACCAATCTGGGCGGAAACGCGCTGTACCTCGACAAGACGCAGGCGGAAAAGCTCGCCGACCGGATCGCCGCGGCAGGATACAACGCTCTCCGGATTCACAATCATGACAACCTTCTGGTGCGGCATGAAAACGGTTCCTCCACGGTTCTCGATCCGGACCGCCTGGACCGGCTGGAATATTTCATCGCCTGTTTGAAAAAACGGGGCGTCTACATCTCCGCCGACCTCTATGTTTCCCGGAAGACGGAACCGGGGGAGATTCCGGAATTCCCGGGGAAACAGTTTGATTTCGGCGGTTACAAGGCGCTGGTCGGCATTCTGCCTTCCGCCCGGGAGAATCTGAAGAGGTTTGCCGGGGCGTGGCTGACCCATGTCAATCCCTATACGGGAGTCGCCCTGAAAGATGATCCGGTGCTTTTCTCACTTTCGCTGGTCAATGAGAACGATGTCTACCGGACCTGGTTTCGTTCGCCGGAGAGCGCCGCGCTGTATCGGGAACGGTTCGCGCAATGGCGGAAAAAGCATTCGCTTCCCGAGAGTCCCGCATCGACGGACAACCCGGTATTCGCGGATTTCCTCTCGGAAGTCTATATGGAATCCTACGACGATTTGAAACAGTTCCTGCGGAAGATCGGAGTGAAGATTCCGCTCAACGATCAGAATACGACCACCGCGCTGCGCACGACGGTTCTGCGGGCCGCGTATGACTACGTGGATATCCACAAATACTGGGATCATCCGGTCTACGTCGGCGTTCGCTGGAATCCCCCCTCGCTGCTGCGGAATCAGTCGGTGATTTTCAGCGAGGCGGAATCCCCCGCCCGGCTGATGCTGTCGCGGCTGCTCGATCGGCCGATGATGGTGACGGAGTTCGACTTCCCGGCGCCGAACCGTTTCCGGGCCGAGGGGGCGGTCCTGACCGGGACCTACGCCGCACTTCAGGACTGGGATGGATTGTTTCAGTTCGTCTACACCCATCATCCCTGGCAGCTGGAGGGGGAAACGACCGGCAAAGGCGATTTCTTCGCTTCCGCGCAGGATCCGGTGAAATATCTCGCCCAGATAATCGGAATCCGTCTCTTTCTGGATCGCGGGGTGCGTCCGGCGTCCGGCGGCTTCGCCCTGATTCTGGATGCGGCGGGACACGCTCCGTTTTCCAACATGCCCGCCGGTGATCTTCTGCGGCTGGGATTGATTGCGAAAGTTGGTTCGCTGGTGGTTCCCCCCGGAGCAACGCCGCCCGCTTCGTATGCGGGGTGGCTGACGCTCGATGGCGCTTCGCCCGCGCTTTCCGGAGGACACCCGGTGTTCCCCATCGGCGGAGAAGATTCCCTGAGTCTGCTCGATTCCCTTGCCGACGCCGGACTCGTCTCCCGGAAGCTCTTCGATGTGAAACAGAAACGTTACCGCTCCGCCACCGGCCAGATCGAGCTGGATGGCAGGAAGGGCACGTTCCGGGTCGTCTCCCCCGGCTGCGAAGCGGTGATTCTGCCGGAAAAGCAGGCCGGGCAGGGAAATTTCCTCCGGGTGAAGAACCGGGTCGGGCGCGGGGTGTTCGCGGCGGTTTCCGCCACCCGGCTTCCGCTGAAGGAATCAGACCGGATTCTGTTGTTTCACCTGACCGACACGCAGGTGGAAAAACTGAAATTCGCAAACGCCGCCGGAAGCCGGCTGGAGCGGTTCGGCAAAGGCCGGTTCCTGGCGGAACGGGGGGAGGCGGAAATCGAATGCGCCGTCTCGCCCGGAACCGAAGTCGAACTCTATCGCGTCGACACCTCCGGCAGACGGCAGGGGCGGGTTCCCTTCACCCGTTCCGGGAGCGGCGCAATCCGTTTCAATGCTCGGGTCTTTGCGCCGGAAGGGGCGGGGTTCCTGTATGAGCTGGTCCGGAAGCGGTGATTCCGGATCAGGGACGGGTGCCGCGGGATTCCTCCTGCCGGAACTTCTGAAGCAGCGACTCCGGCTGCTTCTTCCCGGCTTCCAGCAGGAGGGATTCCCCCGCATCCTCCAGTTTCTTCACCGAAAATTCGCGGACATATACGGTGCTCCCCGCTCGGGTGTAGAGGCCGACCGTGCTCCGGATTCCATCAAGATTCCCCTTTGCCACATGACGCAGCCTGCCGTCCACGAAGACGCCGATCGAGTGGCGGAATACCTGGATCTCGATATCCGCCCACTGATCACGGCCGATGTTGCCGTCGGCGACACCGTTCCGGGGCGGGCGAATCGGCAGGTCGAGACGCAGATCGCGGGGATTCCCTTCCCAGTTGAAGATAAGTTCCCCATCCAGAAGGGTGAAGCGCACGTTGGTGGCGGTGGTCCGGCAGAGGGCGTGGATCGCGTAAGGAGGGGTGAGAAAGTATGCGGTGCGGAGAACCGATTTCGGACCGTGCCGGTCGACGCAGCGGAGAATGTAATCGCCCGTTTCGGTCTTCGGCAGGGAGTAGAGCAGCTGGTCTTCCGGAATCAGCGCGGCGTTTTCTTTGCCCTGCGGAACAACGGTCGAAGCTGCAACGGAGAGGGGCAGCCCCAGAAGCAGACCGAGTATCATGCCCGGCAGGATGGATCGTTTCATTCCGGAATTTCCTCCCGTCTTTCCCCCCGGAACCGTTCCGGCGGTTTCACAATATAATGCAAACTTGCGTCCGGTGCAAGACGCAAGTTTGCATATTCCGTCGACGGCGTGGAATTTTTCAGCGGCTGTAGCGCAGTTCTCCGCCGACAAAGGTGTGAACCACTTCAAAATCGGTGTCGAGCAGCACGATGTCCGCAAAATATCCCGGTTCCAGACGGCCGATTCCGGCAAGTCCGACCGATTCCGCCGCGGTGAGCGAAGAGGCGGCCACCACTTCGGAGAGCGGTTTTTGCGTCACTTCCGCAACGTTGCGGAGCGCGTGGTTCAGCCGGAGGGTGCTCCCGGCCAGCGCGCCCCCCTCCTTCAACCGGGCCGCGCCGTCGCGGACGATCACCGGCAGGCCGCCCAGAGTGTATTCGCCGTCGGGCATGCCGGAGGCGCGCATCGCATCCGAAATGAGCATGATCCGCTCCGCCCCCTTGACCTTGAAGGTGAGAGCGATCATCTCCGGCGAGACGTGGAGCTTGTCGCAGATGAGTTCGAGCCGGATTTCATCGAGAAGCAGTCCGGCGCCGACCAGTCCTATGTCGCGATGGTGGAGCGGCGTCATCTGGTTGCAGAAGTGCGAGAGGTTGCGCAGTCCGGCGACGAATCCGGCGTGGAATTCCGGGTATTTTGCCGCGCTGTGCACACAGGAAGGGGTGATGCCGAGCCGGAGCAGTCCGGCGGCAAGCTCCACTCCGCCTGGCTGTTCGATCGCGAACGACACTTTGCGGACCGGATAGATCGCGTTGAGCCGCTTCACCTCTTCGATATCCGGATTGCGCACGAAGGCCGGATTCTGCGCCCCGGTGCACTTCGGGTTGATGAAGGGGCCTTCGAGGTGGACGCCCGGCATCCGGCAGCCTTTGCCGTCATACGCGGCGATGGAGCGGAGCGCGGCGGCGAGATCCTCTTCCGGCAGGGTCAGCGTCGTCGGCAGCAGTGTGGTGACGCCTTCCTCAAGTTTGCCGCGGCCGATCCGGTTGACTCCTTCGACCGAGGCGTCGCAGAAGTCGGCGTTGTTGCGCCCGTGGCAGTGAACGTCGACGAATCCGGGTACGGCGGTCAGCCCGGCGGCGTCGATCATCTTGTCGGCGGCGGGCAGTGTCGAGCCGGCGGGCAGGATGGCGCGGATCCGGTCGTTTTCCACAAGAATTGAAGCGGAGTCAAGTTCGAGGCCCGGCGTGACCAGGCGGCAGCTGGTAATCAGAGTAGTCATGGAAACGGTCTCCCTGTTGGTTTCAATCTTCTTCAATATAGTGCGGAAGCGTGTTCTCCCCAATGAAGTTATCCGCATGAATCATGGATTTTTGCGCAAAACTGCGGAACCTGCGGGGCGGAAGGTTGATTTGCCGGGCGAATGAGTATATCTTAAGGCGGAATGAAGAATGGCGGCGCGTGAAGAAGAATGTTTCCGCGGGCCGGCATGAAAATACTGATTCAGGAGAGATGAGAATGAAACTTACGTTGATGGTGCTGGCGGCGGGCATGGGCAGCCGTTACGGCGGGTTGAAGCAGCTCGATCAGCTCGGCCCCTCCGGGGAGACCGTGATGGATTATTCGGTGTATGACGCGATGCGGGCGGGATTCGACCGGGTGGTCTTCGTGATCCGGCGCGACATTGAACAGGCGTTCCGCGAGGCGATCGGCAGCCGCTACGCCGACCGGATCGAGGTGGATTACGCCTTCCAGAGTTCGGATGATCTCCCGGCGGGATTCCGGGTGCCGGAGGGGCGCGCCAAGCCGTGGGGCACCGGGCAGGCGGTCTACGCCGCGCGCAATGTCATCGATGGACCTTTTGCGGTGATCAACGCCGACGATTTCTATGGGGCCGACAGCTACCGGAAGCTGGCGGAATATTTGCGGAACGCGCCGCAGACCGGCAAACTCACCGGCTGCATCGCCGCCTTTGTGCTGGCCAACACCCTGAGCGAAAACGGTTCGGTGTCGCGCGGCATCTGTTCGGTCGACGAGAAGGGGAATCTGGCCAAGGTGGTGGAACATACGAAAATTTTCCGTCGCGACGGGAAGATCATCAGTGTGCAGGAGGATGGTGCCGAAGTGGAATTCACCGGGCAGGAGCCGGTTTCGATGAACTCCTGGGGATTCCAGCCCGGTCTGATGGGGGAACTCGGCAGCCTCTTCACCGGATTTCTCCGGGAGCACGGGCAGGAGCTCAAGAGCGAGTTCTATCTGCCGGCGGCGGTGGATTCGCTGATCCGTTCCGGCAAGGCGGAGATCCGGGTGCTTCACAGTGCCGACAGCTGGTTCGGCATCACCTACCGGGAAGACAAGCCGTTCGTGCAGGCGGCGCTGCGCGGTCTGGTCGCCCGGGGGGCATATCCGGAAAAACTTTTCGCCTGACCGGGGGAGGAACGCGCCTTGACGTACACGCAGGATGATTTCCGGCGCATCTGTTCGAAATTCGCACTCTACGGCGATTTCCTGGTTGCGGTTCCCTTCGGCGGAGGCCATGTCAACGACACCTTTCAGCTCACCTTCGATCAGGGAGGAGTGCGGTTGCATTACGTCCAGCAGAGGATCAACCGCAACGTGTTCCGCAAACCGGAGCAGGTGATGGAGAACATGGACCGGGTCACCCGTCATCTGCTGGCGAAAATTCATGCCGAAAAGGTTGAGACCCGCAAGCGGACGATCCGGCTGTTGCGCACGTTCGCCAATCAGCCCTGCGTTACCGATGAGCGCGGCGATGTCTGGCGCGCCTACATCTTCGTCGAAAACGCCCGCGCCTACGATGTGCTGGAAACGCCGGAACAGGCGTTCAAGGTGGCGCAGGCGTTCGGCGAATTTCAGTGCAATCTGGTCGATCTGCCGGGGCCGCGGCTCCATGAGACCATTCCGGATTTTCACAACACGCCCAAGCGGCTGGAGACGCTCCGGCAGGCGATCCGGCGCGATCCGGTCGGCCGGGAGCGGCGGGTGCGGCGCGAGATCGATTTCATCATGAAGCGGGCTGAAGAGACGCAGCATCTGCTCAAACTCCAGGCCGAAGGGGCGATCCCCGAGCGGATCACCCACAACGACACCAAGGTCAACAACATCCTGATCGACGACCTCACCGGGGACGGCATCTGCGTCATCGATCTCGACACGGTCATGCCCGGCCTTTCTCTCTACGACTTCGGAGACATGGTCCGGGCGGGAACCAGTCCGGCCGAGGAGGACGAGGTCGATCTGGCCAAGGTCGGCATGCGGTTCGAGATGTACGAAGCGCTCTACCGCGGTTTCCTCAGCAGTGCCGGGAGTTTCCTCACCGAGGCGGAGCGGGAGAATCTGCCCTTTTCCGGCAAGCTCATCACCTTCGAAATCGCGATCCGCTTCCTGACCGACTACCTGGAAGGGGATGTCTACTTCAAGGTGAAGCGTCCGGAGCACAACCTCGAACGCTGCCGCAACCAGCTCCGCATGGTCGAATCCATCGAGGAGCAGTCGAAGCGGATGAAGGATCTGCTGCTTGCCCGTTAAAAGGTTTATCGCCGCAGCTGTTTGCATATGTGCAATTTATGAAATGCATATATGCAATTATTTTTTGAAAAAATGATTATGTGCTGTTGACATTTTTCTTTGTATCCGCTATAATTAATAGCGAAAAGGAGAGTGTCGACGTGGAATTCAACCGGATGGAACTGAATGCGGATGGCGTGCCGAAATACCGGCAGCTTGCCGCGCGGCTGGAGACGCTGATTCGCGATGGAGAGCTGGCGGCATCCACCCGGATTCCGAGCGAGCGATTGCTGGCGCGGCAGCTCGGGGTGTCGGTGATTACGGTCAACAGCGCGATGAATGAATTGATGAACCGCGGATTGATCGAGCGCCGGGTCGGCTCCGGCACCTACGTGAGCGAACTTGCCGGCAGCCGGACCTGCCACCGGCGGATCGGATTCTTCAACCATCAACGGATCCAGCCGGGGGCGAATCTGATCGGTACGATGCTGGAGACGCTGTTCCGGTTCTGGGGGGCGCACGACGCCGATCTGCTTGCGCTCACCCGCCTGCCCGGGGAATATGAACAGACCATTGCGGAATACCGACTTGACGGGGTGCTGATCTACAGTCCGCTGGCGGAGTTTGTTCCGGCGATCCGCAAACTCGTCCGACGGGAGTTCCCGGTGGTTGCACTGAGTTCAATTCTGCCGGAACTGGCCGACATCAGTTTTGGTTATTCCAACGTCGAGGTGCTCGATGCGGCGGTGGAGTATCTGGCGAAGCTCGGGCACCGGGACATCGCCATGCTGCTGCCCGGGGACAATGAGACCGCCTACCGCGGTCGTGCGGAAGGATTTCAGCGGGCGATGTGGAAATACCGTTTGCCGCTGAATCCTGACTGGCAGAAAACGGGAACCGGCAATTTTGCGGAGTACATTTGTGAACTGCTTTCCACCCCGATGCGTCCCGGGGCGGTAATTCTGGGTTCATGCGGATATGCGGAGGCGTTTTATGCAGCTGCGGCGGAGCTGAAGTTGGAGATTCCGCGCGATCTCTCTGTCGTCAGCATCGATGAAGATGCGAAGATGCTGGCGCTTCCGAAGCCCCCTTCGGCGTTCCGGGTGGATTTCGTCGCCTTGACGCTTGAAGGCTCCGAAACGCTGCTCGCCCGGCTGGAGCAACGGGACCCGGCGGAGAGACGGGGGCGGAATTTCGAATTCATCGACCGGGGCAGCTGTGCGCCAATTCCTGCAAAATGAGATCGATCAACCTTTCAGAAAAAGGAGAGACCATGAAACCAGATTCTGTCATACACCGGGAACGAGAAATTCGAAGTATTCCATTTACTTTGATCGAACTTCTAATTGTTATTGCGATCATCGCAATTCTGGCTGCCCTGCTGTTGCCGGCGTTGAACCAGGCGCGGAGCAGGGCACATTCCAGCTCCTGCCAGAACAATCTGAAGGAGCTCGGGCTGTCGATGCAACTCTATCTGGCCGATTTTCAGGACTATTTGCCGCCGGTCTCCAACGGGACGACCTCCGGATCGGCTCCCTACTGGACGCAGCTCCTGATGGGGCGGGAGCTGTCAGTTGTCGGTCTGACGAGCGGGCGTTATGCGCACAACCGGCTGTTTCGCTGCCCGGAGATGAAGGGAAGCTACGATTTGACCGCTTCCTCCGCCAGTACCGGCGGCTGGTGGACCATGCGTCCGCATTACGGCGTCAACAGTCTGCTTTACACCGGGAACAGCGGCTGGCAGAGCTCCACCAAAAGCGGTAGAATCCGGAATCCTTCGATCAAATTTCTGCTTGCCGACGTCTGGCAGAGAAACAGCACCGGCCTCAGCGACAAGGAGTACGGCTATTTTCGCTGGCAGAATAACGTCGATATCACGAACGGCGGTTACGGCAATCTGGCTGCCCGTCATAACAGCAGCGTGATGATTCTGCATCTCGATGGTCATGTCGCGCCCTATCGAGTTGCCAACCTCGAGCGCCCGTTCGACTCCGATCCATTTCGAAACATTGACGCCAACAAGCGTTATCACCGTTACAACTTCTAGGAAAAATTAAGATGAGAATTCTGTTTCAGGCTGCTGTTCTGCTGATTTTTCTGCCGCTCTCCGGAGATGATTTTACACGGCTTCGCGATCAGTTTGTCGCGTTGACCGTATCCGGCAGTACGGCGGCTGATGATGCCGTTGCGCGGAAGACCCTCGCCCGGCAACGCCCGGATGGAACCTTCACCGATGTCGATTATGCTGATGACGACGGCGGACGCTGGGATCTGCGGCGTCACTGGCATGCACTCAACGCTCTTGCCCGCTCCTGGCGGTTCAGCTCAACCGGGCTGAGGGGCGATCAACGGCTGCGCGATGCGGTGATCCGCGGTATCGAGAATTGGGCGGAAAAAGGGTATGTCAATCACAATTGGTGGTATCAGTCGATCGGGATTCCGTTGATGTCGACGCAGACAATCCTCACCATGGGCGATGCACTTCCTGCTGAGACGCTCCGTAAGTTCCGTCCGATCCTCGACCGGTCGAAAATCGGCATGACGGCACAGAATCGACTTCATCTGGCGACGATTCATTTCTTGAAAGGAGTGATCTATCGTGACGCGGAGATGGTGAAGGAGGGGAGGGCGGTCATTCTGGAGGAGATCGCATTCGCCAGACCGAAACACGAAGGGCTGCAGGCGGATTTCAGTTTCCACCAGCACTATGCGCAGATGCAGTTCGGCAATTACGGACTGGCGTTTTTGATGACCGGTTCACTCTGGTCTGGTGTGATGAAGGGAACCCGCTTCGCTTTCCCGCTGGAGAAGCGTCGACTGCTCGCTGATTACTTCGAAAACGGCATGCGCTGGGTGGTGTTCCGCGATCTCTTCGACTTCAACGCCTGCGGACGGCAGATCGTCGGGCCGGCGCAGACGGAAAAGGCCGCCGGCGTCCGCCGCGCGATGCTCCGGCTATTTGACGTGCCGGATGAGAAAACGAAGGAGCGGATTGCCGGATTCTTCACCGATACCGGGAAGTTTGCCGGCAATCGTTATTTCTTCCGCAGTGATTTCATGGTTCACCGGCGGGAGAATTTCTATTTTTCCGTAAAGATGTGTTCCCGGCGGGTGATCGGCAGCGAAAGCACCAATTTCGAAAACGAACTGGGGCGTCATTCAGCGGGGGGCGTGTTCCAGCTGCTGCGGAAGGGGGATGAGTATTTGAAGATCATGCCGCTGTGGAACTGGCGACGTCTGCCGGGCTTGACCGCGTTGCAGGATGCTTCCAGCCTGCGTTCTCCGGATAAATATTATTACAATCGCTCCGGTCAGGTCGGCGGAGTGTCCGACGGCCATGACGGTGCCGTCATGTTCGGACTGGAAACGGATGGAATTTCCGCCCGTAAAAGTGCGATTGCATTGGGGCAGAACATTGTTCTGGTCGGAAGTGCGATCACTGCGACCGCTGATTTCCCGGTGAATACGACCGTCGATTCCCGCTGGTATCGGACTCCGGTGGAGGTGACCGCTGCCGATGGCGGGAAACTTACCTTGACGGAGCCGGGTGAACGGCGTTTGAAAAATGTGATGCAGATCCGGCATGATGAACTGGAATACCGGTTCCCGGTCCCGACATCGCTGGTGATCGAGATTGCAAACCGGCGCGCTGACTGGACGGAGATTCAGCCTTCCTACAAGAATCAGCGGCCGGTTGAGGGGGGAGTTCTGACGATCTATCTGGATCATGGAATCCAGCCCCGTAATGCGGAATATTGTTTTCAGATCGCGCCGGTCGGCGACAGTGCGAAGCTGAGTCGCCTGCCGGGAGACGCGGGATGCCATGCCGTGTTCGACCCTGCCGGGAAATCGGGAGCCGCGCTCTTCTACACGCCCGGCAAAGTGGAACTGCCCGGCCTCGGAACTCTGGAAGCGTTTCAGCCTGCCGCCGTCCTGATCCGGGATGGTGTGTTTTTCGTCGCCGACCCGACACAGGAGCGGAAAACGCTCCTGTTCAGTCTGGGGTCGCGACGGATTGAAGTAACTTTGCCGCAGGGAGTTCATGCCGGCAAAAGCGTGCGTCTACCGCTGTAAAGTCGAATCTTTCCTGCTTGTTCCTCTTCCACCGCCAGACTCTTCACTCTCATTCCCGCGGCCGTGGGGGAAATGTATTTGGATGAAAACTTGCAAACTCCGTGAAGTGGGGATAAGGTAAAAAAGGTTTTGCAGATGAAACAAAGGTATGGCGTTCGGGCCGGGGACAGGGAAATATGCCGCATCAGCCGAAACATCTCTCTCAACTTCTGGCATTCAACCTGACGAAGGAAGCTCCGATTCGTCTGGCAATTGGGGACTCTCTGCCGTCGGATGAAATCGTCTATCTGCATTGGCATAACTGCTTTGAATTGGCATTATGTCTGGAGGGAAACGGCATTTTCAGCATTCCATCGGAGGGAATTCAAAACGTTTCCTCCGGTGACGTGTATGTCATTTCCCCGGGAATTCTGCACTATTCAAGGAGTGAGAATTTCGGAAATTCCAAGTGGCTCTGGGCATATTTCAATTTTTCATTGCTGCTTGCTCCGTTTCCCTTGAAAAACAATTGGAAATTCCTGGAGCAGATGACGACATGCCGGTATGTGAATCTGATTCGAGGAGGAGGCGAGATTCGCGAATTACTGCTCCAATTGTACCGTAACCGCGAAGATCTCGAAGATTGCCGGGCATGGGGGTTTTTACTGGCAAGGCGTCTGGAAGCCATGTTTGTCCAGGTTATGCAGAAGGAGCAATTATTGCTGGCTCCTGCTCCCTACCGGCCGATTGCCCCGGAGCGAATACAGAAAGCGCTGATTCTAATCAGCCGCAACTTTTCCTCAAAACTTACCGTGGAGGAACTTGCCAGGGAATGTGGCATGAGCGAAAACAATTTCCGCAGAGTTTTCTACAGCACAACCGGCGTTTCTCCTCTGCAATATCTGCATCAGTATCGTTGTGCCATTGCGAAATCGTATTTATTGAACAACCAGTTTTCCATCACGGAAATTGCTTACAAATGCGGATATCCGACGATTTCCAGTTTCGACAGGCAGTTTAAGCAGCTCGTAGGAGTTTCACCGCGCGCATTCCGGCAAAATCGCTGTTGACTGTACCGTTCTGCAATATCAGCTGCACTCCGCCGTTTTTGAAATAAAACGCTTGTTTTGGTTGATTTTGCATAGAAAATGGTATTTTATGCCTTTCTTTTATTCTTTTTTATTGTTATAATATAGATAAAGATTAAAGGGAAGAGGCAATTGGGCAGTCGTTTACAAATTCGGTACAGTCGAGCGGGTGCAGTCAGGGAAATACTCGTGGACGGCAGGAACTTTGCCGTAGAGGCGAAGGAGGCATTCTCACTGGAATTGCTTGATCGGAATGGGAATGCAAAATTACTTCACAGTGTGGATTTTCACTATGACGGTGAAAAAAATTATTCAGGTCATCCGGAGTTTCCTGCCATTCGGGTTTCTCTGAACTATTCCGAGGAGGCGGCATCTGGAAAATTTTCTCCTGAAGTGACGGGGATCCCCGATGATTGGGTGCTGGAATGGATTGATGCACCGCAGATTCATTATCCGGCGACTTTGAATGGTTTTTTCCCATGGCACGATGGCGTGGTGATTTCCGATATCTCAAAACGGACAGTGCCGTATCATCCCATCCGGTTTTCCCGCAGGGGAGAATTTTACGGAAATATGTTTCCCGGTCGTTGTCAACTTCAGATGATGGCGGTTTTCGATGGGACGGGCAAGGGATTCTGCCTGATTGCCCGCGACTGTGATGCCGTTCCCAAAGCGATGGAGTGTGAATACAGTGAGGGTAATGTCCGACTCAGCATGCAGACTTTTACCGGATGCGACTTCGGCGAGAGTTATCACTCCTCTTTTGACTACGTGGTTCTGCCGCTGACGCAGGGTTGGATGGAAGGCTGTCTGATTTACCGGCAATGGTTTGAAAAACATGCTCCTGCCGTTTCCGATGATTTCCCCGCCTGGATGGCCGAATCCCCTGTCGTGGTGATTTATCCGATACGCGGGCAGGGGTGCGATGTCGGCCCTATGCCGGAGAATTGTTATTATCCCTATGCCAATTTCTTGAAATATGCCGACTCATTCAATCAGCTTTTTGAGAGCAGAATCCTGGCATTGCTGATGCATTGGGAGGGAACTGCCCCCTGGGCTCCCCCCTATGTCTGGCCTCCTTACGGCGGGACGGAGAAACTTGTACCGCTGCGTGACGGCCTTCATCGTGCCGGCAATCTACTGGGAGTTTATGGTTCCGGAACCGCCTGGACCTGTCGAAGCTGCATCACGGATTATGAACCCGGTTGTCCGAGTGAAGTGCGATCGCACATGATTCGCGGTCCTCTGGGCGAAATCGACGCGAGTGTCTGCAACGGCATCGATTCACAGCGCATGGGATATGAATGTTGCATGGCAGAACAGTGGCCGAGGGAAACGGTTCGCAGAGAGATTCGCAAACTGGCAGAATTCGGGATTGACTATGCCCAGTATTTTGATCAGAATCACGGAGGCGGAATACACAATTGCTATGCGCGTCATCACCGGCACCCCCCCGTGCCGGGGAAATGGCAGACGCAGGCGGAGCAATCACTGCTCCAGGAAATCCACGGGGAGTGCCGCCACATGGTGATTGGTTGTGAAAGTTCTGCCGCGGAGCCGTTTGTGAATGAGTTGCTTCTGAACGATGCCCGGCCGAATTTTGCTGCTTTGTGGGGTACGCCTGTCCCGGCGCAGCAATTTGTTTTTCATGGGCGCAGTTGTAATTTTTCCGGAAATCAGTGTGGTGCCGACCGTGTCTATGATTTTGAGCGTGAGAGAGACAATCTTTTGTGGCGTCTCGGCTATGCATTTAACGCAGGTGACCTGCTGGCGGTGGTTCTGAAGGAATCTGGTCGTATTCACTGGTGCTGGGGAGTCCCATGGAGTGCAGAAGAGCCGGATCAGGAGAGCATTATCACTTTTGTACGAAATTTGAACACTGTAAGGAGAAAATATCCGCAATTTCTGCTGTATGGAAAAATGTGCATCCCCAGTGTGAAAATTACGGGAGGCAGATATCTTCTCCATAGAAAAAACGGAGACCATGTTGAGACGGAATCCTTTTTTCAATCGGAATGGGAAGCGCCAAACGGTGATAAAGCGTTTTTTGTAACGAATTTTCTGCGGACAAGCCAGCAGGTTGAAATTCAACGGGATCTGATTTTACTCCCGCCTTTGAATTGCTTGACATTCATCCTGAAAAACAGAGAAATCAAGGAGATGGCATGATGGACGAATTGAAGTGGAGGATTTTCTGGAAACAACTCGCAGATTCTCCCGTATCACTGGAGCGGAAACGGGAAAAATGCCACCGATTCACGATAATAGAACTTCTAATTGTAATTTCAATTATTGCAATTCTGGCGGCGCTGCTTTTACCAGCATTGAATCAGGCCAGAAAGCGGGGGGAATGGGTTACCTGCACCAACAACTTGAAGACAATCGGAATGATTCTCAACAGCTACACGACAGACTATAATGACATCTTTCCCACGCATTATGTATCGGCCGGCACGACAACGAACTACTGGGGGGGAAATTCCGAAGGGCGATGGACGGATTTCTACCGCAGAGTGGTGGGGGACTACTCTTTGCCGACCTGGGTCAATTATGTACCGTCCAGATTGCTTTGTCCGGCTGTTTCCAGCTTTCCCAATTTGTACCGAGCCAAGGTGACCGGCTGGGCGAAGTTCGACGGCTGGCTCAGTCTGGCATTCTACGGCATCAATACCAACAGGCAGAGTTCTGCGATCAATGGCTGGAAGGTTCATCGTTTTTATAAGGTGTTTGCCGGTTCCAGCAAGATTTTGATGGCGGAAACCAACCAGCCGGACGCTGAGGAAAATCGAAATAAGGGTTCCTGGTGCATTTATCCGACCCTGGCGGATCCGCTCCGTACCGGAACGAGAATCAATTATTCGCACAACAATAATGCCAATGTTCTGTATTTCGACCTTCACGTAGCCGGGAAAAACTCGTCGTTTCTGCAGGAAAATGCTGCCGCCTGGAGTCCTTATTCCAGGTGATCCGTTGTAACTGCTCATGTCTCAATCGAACTCTTCCAGAGGAGATGGTATGATAAATAGCTGACGTTCGCGGTTTCTGCTTGCGGCGTGTAAT
>OLGD01000582.1_pt1 | contig 69826 bp, 68 predicted proteins | sample 1605311 | NCBI WGS metagenome assembly OLGD01 (sample SAMEA3888917, study PRJEB22519) | human gut metagenome | biome: human gut; feature: human-associated habitat; material: faeces | place: Denmark | collected 2010
GGCAGACCCGCGCACTGCTCCGTCAGCGCGGTGGCAAGCCGCTCCGGCGTGAGCAGATTGGCAGGGCGGTTCACAAGACTGCGCGTCCGGAGGATGGACTCCGCCAGCGTCCAGCCGAGCTGCAGGTCCTGCTCCTGCCAGCCCTCGCCGGAGGCATAGCAGGCAAATTCCGGCTCCCACTGATCGGAGAGCGTATATTTCATCTGATAAGCGCCGCCGCAGATGCCCTCGGCCGCAGCCAGAAGGCCGTCACGGCCCAGCTCGGCCGCCGCGCTCAGGTCGAACACGGCGCTCTTTGCACCGCTGGCCTGCACGGCCTTGGATGCCTTGCCATAGACCTCCTTGCAGGCCAGGACCGACCAGCTCCCGCCGCGGCCCACGGTGATCTGCTCGCTGCCGTCCGGCAGGATGCGGTCGTGCAGCTTCAGATAGTCGCCGGGCTCCGGCGTCACGCGCAGGCCGACCGGCTCGTTGTGATAGCGCTGGATCATGGATCATTCTCCTTTAATAATTAATAATATAAAATATCAGAAAACCCGGAGAAAACGCTCCGGGTCCCGTGTGCACAAAGCCCTCCGCTTTGTCATTCCGAAAAACGAAGCGGCGTGGGGATCCCGAGCAGAAAGTTCCGAATTCGTTCAAGAGATTCCCCAGCGGTTACAAGTGTCCGGCAATGCGGGCGATCACGGTGCGGTGCACCTGCATCGCGCCCCTCGGGCAGAATTCCTGACAGCAGAAGCAGTGGATGCAGGCCTTGCGGTCGATGCGCGGCTTGCCGCGCTGCATCGTGATGGCCTTCGCGGGGCAGATGTTCGCGCACTTCCGGCAGCCGACGCACGCCTTCGCGTGCAGCTTCGGATAGGGCGTCAGCAAGTGGAACAGGAAGCTGTCCACCAGTTTCGAGAACGGTCCCTTCCCGCCGCGGCGGAAAAAGACGCTCGCCTGCGAGGGGACCGTTTTGAAATCCGCCACGGCCAGCGCGTCCGCGTCGCCATAGACCCGCAGCGCCTCCCGGCTTTCCGGGCACAGCCCGCGGCGGATCGCCGCCGTGAGCGTCGGCACCTCGTCCGGCTGCAGCCCGATCAGCCCGCACGCCACCAGGTCGAGCGCGTGCGGATTTTCAGCCGCCAGCAGACACCCGATCGGCCGCGCGGAGCCCTGCGTCGGCCCGTTGCCCTCCATGCCGACCACGGCGTCGCAGATGCACAGCCGCGGCTTACAGTATTCGCACAGATCGACGATCATGTTCGCAAAATCCTCGATCTTCGGGTATTTGTAGTGATATTCCGGCTTCATCGCGCCGGGAATGATGCCGAAAAAGTTCTTGACGGCGTTCGTCATGCCCATCATCCCGTGCGTCTTGAGCTTGCACACGTCGATGATCGCGTCCGCGTTTCTCAGATACGCCGTCTCGGTGAAGCTCCTTGCCTGCACGGCTTCCGGATACGAGACGGAGCAGACGGAAAAATCCCCATTCAGCTCCGCACCCAGCGCCTCGGCCGCGCGCAGACCCGTCACGTCGTAGACGCGCTGCAGATGCGCGGCGTTGTACAGCCCGCCGGGGCTGTCGCCGAGGACGACGTGCGCCCCGCGCGCCTGCAGCATCCGCACGAGCGCGCAGACCACCGCCGGATGGACCGTCGCGGCCTCCTCCGGCTTCATCGCGGAGACCAGATTCAGCTTCAGCGCCACGCGCATCCCGGGCGTGACCCAGTCCAGCCCGCCCGCGGCCGTGACAGCCGTCTCCAGCGCGGCCGAGACCTCCGCATCCTCATAGCTCTTACAGGCGGCGAGCGCCACATCATACCGCATTCCGGCCCCTCCCGATGTTCAGAATACGTCTACTCTATCATGGAACCGCCGGAATTGCAACGCGCGAAAACCGCGCAGTATTTACTTTTTAACGAATATATGTTACAATATCTTATCAAATTGGAAACTTTCTTTCCACCTGACCCTCCGGCCGGGCGGAAAATGGAAGGGGACAGCTTATGGAAGACCTCAATCAGCTGCGTCCGGAGCAGGAGAGCGGAGCGAAAAAAACGGCCCCCGACGACGTCGACGCACTGCTGCAGGACGTCAAAAGCCTTCTCGGCGAGACCGACGCCGACATCGCCGCGGAAGCCCCGGCGGAGCCGGACACGGAAGACTCCGAGCCCATCACGGCCGACGACGTGCAGATCGACTACGGCAAATTCTACGGCCCGGAAGAGCCCGGCCAGTCCAAGACCCCGCTGACCTACTACGAGCAGTCCAAGCCCGCCTACCAGCGTGCCCGCCGCGCCGAATACGAGCGCGTCCGCGAGCAGGAACGCCTCGCCCGCGCCGAGCGCCAGCAGGCGCTCAGCCGCGACGATACCTCCCGCGTCCGGCAGGCCCGCACCGGCAAAAAACACGAAAAACCCCGCAAAAACGCCGCGGAATACGCCGAATGGCTCTATTCCCAGGGCCTGAGCGCCGAAGAGCAGCAGGCCCGGCAGGAGCAGGAGGAAGCGCTCGCGGCCCCTGCGGACCGGGGCCGCAAAAAGCAGGAAAAGCCCAAGCGCCATACCGGCCTGCGCATCCTCGCCGTGCTGGTGCTTCTGCTGGCGATCCTGACCGCGGCGTTCCACTTCCTCATCGCCAGCCAGCCGGAGGCGGAGAACGCCCTGTCCGCCCGCAAGCCCGGCACCTCCACCATCCTCGTCGCCGGTACCGACGAGGGCGGCTACCGCACCGACTCCATGATGCTCGTGAACGTCGACCGGACGGAAAAGACCATCAGCCTCGTCTCCATCCCGCGCGATACGCTCATCTACTGCGAATATTCCGTCCCGAAGATCAACTCCGCCTACGGCTGGGCCGGGGGCGGGGAGCAGGGGATGCAGGAGCTGCTGCTGCGCGTATCCGAGATCATCGGCTTCACGCCGGACGGCTACGTCGTCGTCGACCTCAGCATCTTCCGGCAGCTGGTCGACCTCATGGGCGGCGTCACCTTTGACGTCCCGGTCGACATGCACTACTCCGACCCCACGCAGAACCTCAACATCGATCTGCAGGCCGGCAAACAGCACCTGAACGGCGAACAGGCCATGCAGGTCGCGCGCTTCCGCTCCGGCTACGCCACGGCTGACCTCGGCCGCATCGAGGTGCAGCGCGCGCTTGTCTCCGCCGCCATCCGCCAGTGGGTCTCGCCGAAGGGCGCCATCCACCTGCCGCAGGCCGTGAAGCTCGTCGCCGACCATACCAATACCAATCTTTCCACCCGCAACCTCCTCTGGCTGGCCGAGAGCTTCCTGCTCTGCAGCCGCAGCGAGATCAACTCCGCCACGCTTCCCGGCTACGCCGCGAATTTTTCCAGCGGCTCGTATTACGTGCTGGACGCCGCGGGCGTCGCGGATATCGTCAACCAGTATCTGAACCCCTACGAGAAAGGAGTCGAGGCCGCGGATCTGTTCATCCGCAACGGCTGATTCATCCCATGTACATCGATCCCACCCGCTATTCCGGCCGCCCGGCCGACTGCGCTTCCCGCCTGCCGAAGGAACAGCGCTGCTATGACCTGCTTGACCGCCTCGGCATCGCCTATTTCCGCGTCGACCATGACCACGCCGACACCATCGAGGCCTGCGAGGCCGTCGAGCAGGTGCTCGGCGAGAAGATCTGCAAAAACCTCTTCCTCTGCAACCGGCAGAAGACGCAGTTTTACCTGCTCATGCTGGAAGGGGAGAAGGTCTTCAAGACCAGGGACCTGTCGAAGCAGCTCGGCGTGGCGCGCCTGTCCTTCGCCGACCCGGCGGATATGGAGAAATATCTCGATATCACCCCCGGCTCCGTCAGCGTCCTCGGCCTCATGAACGACCCGGACAACGCCGTCCAGCTCGTCATCGACCGCCCCATCGCCGAGTCAGCCTCCATCGGCTGCCACCCCTGCATCAATTCCTCCACCCTCGCCATCGCCACGGCGGACATCCTTGAAAAATTTCTCCCCGCCGTCCACCATCCCCCCATCATCGTCGACCTTCCGGACCCGGAGTAACCTCTCCGCCTCGCTTCGCTCAGCACCTCCCCTTCACAAGGGGAGGCTTTTTTACGCCCGCACCCAAGGCTCCCCTTGTCAAGGGGAGCTGGCCCGAAGGGCCTGAGGGGTGAACCCGCCGCAGCGGAAAAGGCTCCCCTTTCAGGGGCCGATTCCCCCTGTCAGGGGGAAATGTCCCGAAGGGACAAAAGGGGTAGGGATGCTGTCAGCCGCAAGGCTGACTGAGAGGTTGTCACAAATTTGGCACGACCTTTCCGTCCCGGCTATCGCCGCGCCACCTTCCCCTCATAGGGGAAGGCTTTTCTTTTTGTAACCCTTCTGCAACCCCTTTGAAACCCATTCGAAAACAGTTCCGGGGTGTGGGACAAAATGGTTGACATAAATAAATTAAGAATTCTTAAAAAAGCCGATTTTCCCGAAAAATGCAGGAAAATCCCGTCAACAACCTATTGCGTTCTGCAAAGGACTGTGCTACGATATATATGGAAAACAGGTGGAAACCGCGGATATCCCACGGGCTTCCGCCGCCCCGTGCGCGCGGCCTTCCGTGCTGCCGGATGGATCCCGGCGGAGAGCCGGGGAACAATGCAAGGAGGAAGAATTATGAAAAAACGTTTATTGGCCCTGCTTCTGTGCCTGGTCATGGTCATCGGACTTGTCCCGACCGCATTCGCGGCAGATGACGGGAAAAATCAGGTTTCCCTGAACTTCGTCTACGAGGGCGAAATTCCTGAAGGCTTTGTGAACTTTAGCAGAAATGTACCGAAGGGAACGGGTGACATTACGCTCCCGGCAATCGAAGAGCCGACCGGTTACTCCTTTGCTGGCTGGTATTTCGACTGGGATACAGCCAGAGAGTGGCCTGTCACTGTTCTAAAGGGCGGCACGACTGAGGACATGACGTTCTATGGCGTGTGGTCGAAGGATACGACACCCGCTCCCGGCTTGACTGTCACCTATCAGAAAGCCAAGGATCTGACGGAAGGTCAAATTACGGACGCATATTTTTCTGGATATAAGTTCAGAAAGTACCCCACGGATTGGACGATTCCGGAAGACAAGGAATTTGACGGCTGGACAAATGGCGTAAAGGTCTTCCAGGCAAGAGAGCCTCTGACAGGCCTTGCTGGAAACCTCGTTGTATATCCCGTCTTTAAGAATAAGGATGTCAGCGAAGAAGTGACTGTCTACTATAGAAACGAGCTTGGAGGCCCTGCTTCCTTTAAGGTTGCAAAGGATGCCAATATCATCATTGACCCGAATGGCGGCAAGTTCCGGAACAGCACAGCTACTGCGTATCTTGCCATTCCGAGCGACGCCATCATTGAAGATGCCACAAGCGACAGCAAGGTTTTTGTTGGCTGGCTCAAGAGCACTGAGGGCGATTTTGTCAAGCTGACTGCGCAGTGGAAAGAAGACACCGCGACCGAGTACACCGTCACGTTCTACTGCTGGAAGCACCAGTACAAGAGCGAGGATATCCCGCTTGCGCGCAACACAAAGATCATCATCGATCCGAACGGCGGCAAGTTCCTGTTTGACGACAAATACGCCACGGAAACGAAGAGCTTCAACCTGACGAGCAACTACAAGATCGCCAACGCCGAGCGCAGAGGCTACACCTTCTACGGCTGGAAAGCCGCCACGACCGGCCGCGATGAGGTCACCTTCACCGCTCAGTGGACGAAGGATTATCCCAACTATAACACCTACTCCATCTACTACTACGACTATGACGACTGCAAGAGCGAGTACGCGAACTTCCCGTACGGCACGTCCGTGGTCATTGACCCGAACGGCGGCACCGCGAAGCTCAGCGGCACGTCCTTCTCCACCAAGCAGTCCTTCAACATCTACCGTGACTACACGCTGACCGACGCCTCCCGTTCCGGCTACACCTTCTACGGCTGGGATCTGACCAAGTCCGGCAGCACCTACTACTTCACCGCCATGTGGTCCCGCTACAAGTCCGATGTGCCCTACATGCTCAACGGCACCGACCACTACGCCTACATCAAGGGCTATCCCAACGGCTCCTTCAAGCCCACCGACACCATCACCCGTGCCGAGGCTGCGACGATTTTCTATCGTCTCCTGACGGATTCCACCCGCAAGGCGTATGCCACCACCTATAATTCCTTCAAGGACGTCCCGGCCACGGCCTGGTACAATACGGCTGTGTCCACCATGGCGAAGCTCGGCATCGTCAACGGCGGCGCCGACGGCTACTTCCGCCCGAACGATCCCATCACCCGTGCGGAGATCGCGGCCATGATCGCCCGCTGCGACGGCGCCTACTACACCGGCACGAGCACCGTCTTCTCCGACACCTACGGCCACTGGGCTGCCGGCTACATTGACAGAGCCTATGAGCTCGGCTGGATCAACGGCTACGGCACCACCTACGCGCCCGACCGCTACATCTCCCGTGCGGAGACCGTCGCTGTCCTCAACCGCGTGCTGAACCGTGCCCCGCAGTACACCTCCGATCTCACCCGCAACTACACCACCTTCTCCGATGTAGCCACCTCCGCCTGGTACTATCTCGATGTTGAAGAGGCTGCCAACAGCCACACCTACACCAGAAAGTCCAACGCCGACTACGAGACCTGGACCAAACTCATCGCAGACCCCAGCTGGTTCTAAAAACAAAATAAACGCAGGGGCAGCTTAGCTGCCCCTGCGTTTTTACACGCATGAAAAACAGAACCTCTCCGCCTCGCTCTGCTCGGCACCTCCCCTTGACAAGGGGAGGCATTTTTTCGCCCGCACCCAAGGCTCCCCTTGTCAAGGGGAGCTGGCGCGCAGCGCCTGAGGGGTTACCCCCGCCGCAGCGGAAAAAATCCCAACCCCCTTGCTATTTCATGCCAAAAGCAGTATAATCTCAATATCTGCCGTCATCGGTGTGTGGATTGTGCGGCAGAGGTGTGTGTCAATAACTCGAAAGGATGAAAAAAATGAGTCTTTCCGCTTCCGCTCCCTGGCTGAAATATTACGGCGAAGTGCCGCATCACCTGACTTACCCGCAGAAGACCATCTATCAGATGGTCCGCGACGCCGCCATCCGCGACGCCAGGCTCCCCGCCTATGAGTTCATGGGCAAGAAGACCACCTTCGCGCAGTTCATGGAAAAGATCGACCAGACCGCCCAGGCCTTCCTCGCCATGGGCATCCAGAAAGGCGACCGCGTGACCATCTGCATGCCCAACTGCCCGCAGGCCCTGCACGCGTTCTACGGCCTCAACCGCATCGGCGCGGTCTCCAACATGATCCATCCGCTCTCCGCCGCGGGCGAGATCAAGTTCTATCTCAATTTCTCGCACTCCAAGTGCATCCTGACGCTCGACCAGTTCTACGCCAAGATCGCCCCCGTCATGCCCGAGCTTGACAACAAGGACTGCAAGCTCCTGCTCGCCAAAATTGAGGACGAGCTCTATCCGCATCTGGCCCTCGGCTACGCCCTCACCGCCGCGCGCAAGTATCCGAAGCCCCCGAAGAACGGCAATCACATCTGGTGGTCCGAATTCCAGCGCGTGGGCAAAAAGCGCAATCTGCCCCTGCCGAAGGACTACGGCCGCGCGGAAGACGGTGCGTCCATCCTCTATTCCGGCGGTACCACCGGCACGACCAAGGGCATCCTGCTCTCCAACATGAACTTCAACGCCCTTGGCCTGCAGACCATCGCGGCCTCCGGCTTCTCGCCCATCGACGGCATGAAGATGCTCTCCGTCATGCCCGTGTTCCATGGCTTCGGCCTCGGCATCGGCATCCATACTGCCCTCATCGGCGGCGCATGCTGCATCCTTGTCCCGAAGTTCAACGTCAATACCTACGCCGACCTGCTCATCAAGAAGCAGCCGAACATCATCCCCGGCGTCCCGACCCTGTTTGAGGCCCTTCTGCGCGCCGAAAAGCTCGAAAACGCCGACCTCAGCTGCCTGAAGGGCGTCTTCTCCGGCGGCGACAGCATGTCCATCGAGCTCAAGAAGAAGGTCGACGAGTTCCTGAAAATGCACCATGCCTCCGTGCAGGTCCGTCAGGGCTACGGCCTGACCGAGTGCGTCACGGCCTCCTGCCTGACCCCGAAGGATTATAACCGCGTCGGCTCCATCGGCGTCCCGTTCCCCGATACCTACTACAAGATCGTCAAGCCCGGCACCACGCAGGAGCTCGACGCCAATCTCGAGGGCGAGATCTGCGTCTCCGGCCCCTCCGTCATGCTCGAGTACGTCGACAATCCCGAGGAGACCCATAACACCCTCCGCCGCCACGACGACGGCCGCATCTGGCTGCACACCGGCGATCTCGGCAAGATGGACGAGGACGGCTTCGTCTACTTCTCCCAGCGCATCAAGCGCATGATCATCACCTCCGGCTACAACGTCTATCCCGGCCAGCTGGAAAACATCATCGACGGCCACGAAAAGGTCCTCCTGTCCTGCGTCATCGGCGTCAAGGACCCGTATAAGATGCAGAAGGTCAAGGCCTTCGTCGTCCTGCGCCCCGGCTGCGAGCCGTCGGACGCCGTCAAGCAGGAGATCCTCGATTACTGCCGCCAGCATATCGCCAAATATGCCATGCCGTACGACATCGAGTTCCGCCCCGAGCTTCCCAAGACGCTGGTCGGCAAGGTCGCCTACCGCGTGCTCGAAGAGGAAGAGGCCGAGCGTCAGGCCGCGGAAGACGCGAAGAATCAGTAATACAATCAACCCGCAGCCTGCCGCCTCCGCGGCAGGCTGCCCGAATTCCGGGAGTCTGCCATGAAGAAAAACGATCGCATCTGGGAGCTTGACGCCCTGCGCGGCGTGTGCATCCTCTGTGTCATCGCCGTCCACCTGATCTACGATCTCGGCTTTTTTATCGGCCTGGACCTGCATCTGCCCGCCTGGTACGTGTTCATCCAGCAGTACGGCGGCGTGATCTTCGTGATCCTGTCCGGCTGCTGCGCCACGCTCGGCTCGCGCAGCTTCCGCCGCGGCTGCATCGTCTTTGCCTGCGGCCTGCTCATCTCGCTCGTGACCTTCGGCATGTACCGCCTCGGCATGGCCACGCGCGACGTGATCGTCTGGTTCGGTGTGCTGCACCTGCTCGGCGTCTGCATGATGCTCTATCCCGTCTACCGGCGGCTGCCGACGCCGGCGCTGGCCGCCATCGGCATCGTCCTCGTCGTGGCGGGCTATCTGATCGCCGGGACCGTCGTGCGGGCGAAATTCCTGTTCCCGCTGGGCCTTCTCTACGAGGGCTTCACCTCAAGCGACTATTTTCCGCTCCTGCCGCACCTGGGCTGGTACATGCTCGGTACCGTCCTCGGCCGGACCGTCTACGCGGACAAAAAAACGCGCCTGCCCGGCACGTTCCGAAACAGCGGCGTCGCGCGCTTTTTCTGCTGGTGTGGCCGCCAGTCGCTGTTCATCTATCTGCTCCACCAGCCCATCGTCTACGGTCTGCTGGAGCTGATCGCAAGCCTGAAACGCTGAAAAAATCCTGTGCCATTCGGCACAGGATTTTTTTGTTACTTTTCCAGCTGTTTTCTGACGACCTGCACGATCCGCGCGATCGCGGCGCTCAGCACCGCGTTGACGGCGAATTCCACCAAAAAGTTCACGCCGATGAACGCCACGAACAGATACGTCACAACGTCCGTCCCGCCCGCGTACTGCGCCAGGATCGGCCGGAAGACCGTCAGCATCCCGACGGCAAACACGCCCGTGTTCACGACCGGCGCGACCAGCGCCGCCGCGATGCAGCTGCGCGTCTGCTTCTTTTCCAGCGCCTTTGCAGCGAGTCCCGCGCACAGGCCGCACAGCACGGCCTTGCCGATGCACACGACGATCAGCCAGAACGGGCTGGCCGTCCACAGCAGATACGTGAACTTGTCCGCGCCGGTGACGCCCGCGATCAGGCACACAAGGCCGAACACGAAGCCCAGTCCCGCGCCCGCGCCGGGCCCGAACAAGATCGCGCCCACGACGATCGGTACCAGCGTCAGCGAGATCGGGACCGGCCCGATCCGGATGCCGCTGGCTACGGTCTGCAGCACGACGACCAGCGCGGCCAGAATGGCCAGCGAGGTCAGACGGACGACGGATGTATGATTGTTGCGTTTCATAAGTACCTCCTGCTGTCACTCCGGGTCTTCCCGGATGCAACGCAAATATTTTATCACGGGCAGTGCCCGGTGATAACAGAAACAAAGAAATTGCCGGGAGAGGGGAGTGCTTACGGGATCTCCTCCTCCACGGGTTCGCTGGAGATGGGCGCGCCGTCTTTGATGGCCTGCCACTGCTCGCGCGTGATGAGCAGCTGGCGGGGCTTGGAGCCCTCAAACGGGCCGACGAGGCCGCGCTCCTCCATCTCATCCATGATGCGCGCCGCGCGGGCATAGCCGAGCTTCAAGCGTCTCTGGAGCATGGAGACGGAGGCCTGTCCGGTCTCGAGAATGACGTCGACCGCGGCCGGGAGCATCTCGTCGCCGTCGGAGCTTTCGGTCTCCGCGGCAGTGCCGCCGGAGCTGCCGGAGCCGGATTTTCCGCTCTCCGCAGCCTTTTTGTCGATCTCCGCCATGACGGAATCGGAATACTCCGCCTCGCTGGAATCCTTGATGAACGTGACAACGTCCTGGACCTCGTTGTCCGTGATGAAGCAGCCCTGCACGCGTTTGGGCTTGCCCTGGCCGAGCGGCGCATAAAGCATGTCGCCCTTGCCGACGAGCTTTTCCGCGCCCGCAGTATCGAGAATGATGCGCGATTCCATCGCGGAGGCGACGGCGAACGCAATGCGCGAGGGGATATTGGCCTTCATCAGGCCCGTGATGACGTCCGCGGACGGACGCTGCGTCGCGATGACCAGATGGATGCCCGACGCACGGCCCATCTGCGCGATGCGGCAGATGGATTCTTCGACTTCCTTGGCAGCCACGAGCATCAGGTCTGCCAGCTCGTCGATCACGACGACGATCTGCGGCATGGGCTCGAGCTCATCGTCGGCGGACATGCGCGCCTGTTTGTTGTAGGATTCAAGATCGCGGACGCCCGCGTCCGCCATCATGCGGTAGCGCCGCATCATCTCCGTGACCGCCCACTGCAGGCTGCCTGCGGCCTTTTTGGGATCAGTGACGACCGGGATGAGCAGATGCGGAATGCCGTTGTAGATGCCAAGCTCGACCATCTTCGGGTCGATCATGATGAGCTTGACCTCCTCGGGCTTCGCCTTGTACAGAAGCGAGATGATCAGGCTGTTCATGCAGACCGATTTACCGGAGCCGGTCGTACCGGCGATCAGCAGATGCGGCAGCTTGCCGATATCACCGATGATGCGGTTGCCGCCGATATCCTTGCCGACGGCAAAGGAGACTTTCGACTTGTGCTTTGCGAACTCCGGCGAGTCGATGACCTCGCGCGCCATGACGACCGACACGATCCGGTTCGGCACCTCGATGCCGACCACAGAGATCTTGTCCGGGATGGCCGCGATGCGCACGCCCGACGCGCCGAGCGCCAGCGCGATGTCGTCCGCCAGATTCGTGACCTTCGAGAGCTTGACGCCGCGCTGCAGCTCCAGCTCATACCGCGTGACCGACGGGCCGCGCGTGACGTTGATGATGTGCGCCTCGATGCCGAACGACTGCAGCGTATCGCTCAGCCGCTCCGCGTTCTGCCGCATTTCCTCGGTGCCGTCGTGCGCCTGACCGCTCCCGGCCTTCAGAAGGTCGACGGGCGGGAACTGATACTCGGGCTTTGCGGGCTCCTGCTGCGTGATCTGCTGTGCGATCTGCGCGGCCTCGAGCTGTACGTCCGCTTTTTTGAGCTTTTCCGGCTGCTCCGGCGTCTGCAGCGGCGGAAGCGGTTCTTCCGGGGCCGGGGCGGGCTGCGGCTCAGGTTTGGGTGCGTCAAAATGGTCGATGATGAGCGGCGGCATCTGCCGCGGCTGTGTCATGGGAATGACGTTCGGGATGGGGGCTGGTTCTTCTTCCGGTTCCGGCTCCGCCATCTTTGCCGGCGGCTCCGGCTGGTCAGCGATCAGCGCGTCAAACTGCGACTTGTAGTCGGTATGCACCTCTGGCTCTGCCTGCGCGGCGGCGGGCGCTTCCGCGGCCTCCGGCTTCTGCGCGGGCGCTGCGGACGGCTTTGCCTGCCTGCGGCTGTTCTCCACAAAAACATCCGGCCGCATGGGCGCAGAGCGCTTTACACTCTTTTTGGGCGTCTCTTCGGGCAGGGGAGGATCGTCGACCGGCAGGTCGAACTCGCTCATCCGCGACGCGCGGCGCTGCTCGGCCCGTTGGACATGCTCGATGTGGTGCGTGGCGACGGTGTCGACGATGGCCTGTGCGGTGTCCTTATGCTCGCGCTGCGGCTCGGCATATTCGGCGCGCGGCCGGTTCCTGATGGCGGTCACAATGCTCGCGACCGTCATATTGAGGCTCGTGATCAAACTCAGCAGCATCCCGACGATCACCACGATCACCGCGCCGATCCGGCTGATGAGCGCCGCGAGCAAGCTTGCCAGCCCGCCGGACAGTACGCCTCCGGCCGTGCCGCTGATGCCGCCGTCCCAGAGCGCGGTGACGACTTCCCAGCCCTCCGGCGCGTCAAAGCTCCCGCCCACCAGCTGCACCAGACTGCCGACCAGCGCGGCCGTCAGAAACGTGCACGTCACGCGCAGCGCGACGGGGCGGCCGTCATGCAGGATGAGGATGAGAAAGCTCATCACGAACGAGAACGGCAGGATATAAAATCCCGCGCCGATCAGCCCCCGGAATACAGAGCCGAGCAGATTCAAAATCGCCGCGTCGATCCGGAAGCAGCACAGCACCGTCAGCAGCGCCAGCACCAGACACACGCAGGCACCGACCTCCCGCCGGATGGGCGCGGCCTGCTTCTTGGCCGGCTTTTTCCGCCCGCGGGAGGAGGAAGATGTCGTTTTTCTTTTGTTATTGGTGGCCATGGAACCTTACACCTCACGAAATCAGGGACAGGATCAGCGTCAGCAGACCCGCGCCCCAGCAGTAATAGCAAAATCCGCCGAATTTCCCGCGCTGCACGATACGGTTGAGCGCGAAAATGGCGAGATATCCGAATACGAACGCCGCCGCGACGCCGCACAGATACATCGGCACCTCCGCCCAGTCGATCCCGGCGGAAATGGCCTTGATGAGCGACAGCAGGTTCGCGCCCAGCACGGCGGGGATGGAGAGGAAGAACGAGAAGCGGACCGCGAACGTCCGGTCAAACCCGCGCAGCAGCCCGGCGGAGATCGTCGTCCCGGACCGGGACAGGCCGGGTACGACGGCAATCATCTGCGCAAGGCCAATGACCATCGCGTCCGAGAGCGTCATGGCCTTCTCGGTCTTGTTGCCGTGGCCGAAGCGGTCGGCCGCCAGCAGCAGAAAGCCGGTCACGATGAGCGCGAAGCCGATGAAAAACGTGTTGTAGAACAGCGGATCCAGCCAGTCGTTCAGCAGCGCGGCAGGGATCAGCGGGAGCGTAGCCGCAATCAGAAACAGCAGCAGCCGCCGCCGCGGCAGATCGGGCTTCACGCCGCGCCGCAGCTTTTTGATGTGGAGCATGGTAAGCCCCTCGCGGCACAGCCCACGCAGCTCCGTATGATACGCCAGAATGACCGCCCCGAGCGTCCCGAGATGCAGCAGAACGTCAAACAGCATCTGGTTTTCCAGATCCCCGATGCGCAGGAAGTTCTGCAGAATGGCGAGATGGCCGGAGCTGGAGATCGGCAGAAACTCCGCAAGCCCCTGTATGATACCAAGTAAAATGGCGCTCCAATAGGTCATACCAGATCCTCCATCCGGAAAGTTGCCTCCGCCGGGCGGATGCACATACATATTTATATTATCACAGATCCAGAAATATTTCCACTATAGGTTCGAAAAAGCTCTGCGGGAATTTCCCGCAGAGCCAATTGAAAGGAATAGGGGAGACTCAGCCGGCCTTTTTCTGCTCCGGCAGCTGCGACAGGAGGATGGCCGCGAACATGATCGCGCACCCGATCAGCTCCTTCCCGGAAAGACCCTGCCCGATGAGGATCCACCCGAACAGCGCCGCGAAGACCGATTCCAGGCTCATCAGCAGCGACGCCAGCGCGGGCTGCACGTCCCGTTCGCCGATGATCTGGAAGGTATAGGCCACGCCGCCGGAGAACACGCCCGCGTACACGATCGGCAGCCAGCAGCTGCGGATCGAGGCCCAGTCCGGCGACTCGAACACGAACATGCCGATCGCCGACAGGGCAGAGCACACAAAAAACTGTACGCAGCTCAGCCGCACCCCGTCCATCCGCGGCGAGACGGCGCTGATATAGCAGATATGGAACGTAAAGAGCACCGCGCACCCGAGCGTCAGCAGATCTCCGCCCGCGACCGAGAACCCGGAGCCGACGCACAGCAGATACATCCCGAACACCGCGGCTGCCGCGCAGAGCCAGACCCTGAGGCCCGCCTTTTTGCCCGTCAGCACCCCGACGATCGGCACAAAGACGATATACAGCGCCGTCACGAACCCGGACTTGCCGACCGTCGTGTCCAGCAGGCCGAACTGCTGCAGTGTCGTCGCCGCGAACAGCAGCACGCCGCAGATCGCGCCCGCTGCCAGCTGGCGCTTTTTATCCTCCTTCGTGACCGGCCGGTTCTGAGACCAGCCCTTGCGGTCCAGCACCCGGATGACCGGCAGCAGCACCAGCCCCGCCAGAAAAAACCGCGTCGCGCCCATCGTAAACGGGCCGACATACTGCATGCCCTCGCTCTGCGCGACGAACGCCGCGCCCCAGATCATGGCGCACAGGAGAAGAAGAATACAGCCCTTTGTCTGCTTGTGCATGGCTTTGCCCCTTTATCGTAAAAAAGAATTTTCTGCCATGATAGCACACCTTGCAGCCAAAGTCAAACAATCTTGCCGCCTGTCGTAATTTGTGGTATGATGTACTAAAAAACAGGGGAGGCGCGCGCATGGAACCGTTATTTCTGCCGGTGCTGCACAGCTTTGAAAACAACAACATCTTTACGGGGAGCTTCGGCGCGCTCCGCTTTCGCGTGACCCCGTCGATCGTCATGCTGAACCAGAAAGAGGTCAACTTCGACGAAAGCTCTATGAAATGCGAGTGCTGGCACGGCGAATACTGCTACGAAAAAAGCCAGATGGAAGATGAAAAAGTCTTCCCCCTCTCCGGGCCCGCCCGCCAGGAAATGTACGACTGGCTGATGGCCCACGTATAAGCACAAAAACGCCCGGCGGGCCTGCCGGGCGTTCGTCATATTCCAAATCAAAGAGCGACGGGCGGGATGAAGGAAAAGAGAAGGACCACCCGCCGCTCCGGATAGCTCCCTGTTCGAGCTGGCTTTATCATAGCAGAATAAAATTACATTGTAAAACTGTAGATTCTTGTGTATGATACAGGTAATACCTGTGAAAGAGGGAACACCATGAATCTGCAGACGATGGAATACTTCGCGGTCCTTGCCCGCGAGCGCAGCTTTACCCGCGCGGCCGAGGCCCTGCATATCACGCAGCAGTCGCTCTCCGGCCATATCGCCGCCGTGGAGCAGGAGCTGGGCGCGCAGCTCCTCTCCGCTTTCCTCCGCATCGCCCGACAATGCGTCCACGAAGCATAAAAACCCCGGCCCCCGCCATCAGGCGGGGGCCGGAACTTTTTTATCGTCAGGATTCTGTCCCGGCTGCGGACAGCAGGGAGCGGTACAGTGCAGGGGAGTCGGTCTTCCAATAGGTATCTTTGGCTGCGCTGCCGGAATGGTCTGACAGGATCACCCGGCCGTTTTCGCCGACCGCGAGCGTGAAAAGCGCACCGTCGTCTGCCGTCAAAAAGATCTGCACGCACGGGACGGGCAGTTCCATGGACGCATAGGAGCGCCTGACATACGTGCTGCCCAGCAGCTCCCGCAGCGTATCGGGGCTGAGGCTGTCCGCCGGAAGCTGCGTACCCGCACTGCCGCCCTGTTCATACCATTCGATGATCTGGACCCTGCTCCATTGCCCGCAGCCGCTCACATCCGCCAGCGTCCGCGCCCCGCCGCAGCCGCATAACAGCAGAAGGGCCGCAAATATGGGCAGAAGCTTGAATCGCATATCGGCGTCCCGTCCTTTCTGCTCTGTTGTATCAGCACAGGGCCTTATTCCCAATGGATCCGGTTGCCGCACTTGGGACAGCAATAAGTATCGTTCCGATACCACTGCGGGATCAGGCCGCCCCAGCCGCAATACGGGCACCGCAGCAGATGAAATTTGATCACAAGCGAACACAGGATCAAAATTCCGCCAATCACGACCAGCAGCACTTTTGTTTCTGTCTTCCATGGAACAGGAAGAATCAGCGGGCTATACGTGCACGCAATGCCGAGTATCCCAATGATGATGCAGATACGTGCATAGATCCGTTTCACGGATGGCTGCGGTTCGTTTTGCATGCTTACGCCTCCTTTGAATCCGGGGCGGCGGCTTTTTCTTCTCCCTCCGCCGGCCGGTCCAGCAGATTCACCGGCCAGACCTGCGGGAGGAGCATGAGAAGCCCAATCAGCAGGATCACGATGCCGAGCACCAGCGGCACGATCAGATGCAGCTCGCACAGCCGATTGACTGCGGAGCCCATCGTATCCTCCGCCGCGCAGGCAGCCACCAGGATCCCCGCGCTCCCGATCGTCCCGATCAGTACCAGCGCCAGCGCAAACAGAAAATAACAGATCAGATGATAGGTCTTCGTCTGCATATTGTCACGCCTTTCTGCAATTCTTTTTGATCTTCAAGGGAAAACTTTCTTCTGTTTCCAAAATACACGAAAATTTTATATTTGTCAATGCTTTATATTGACTTTACAAAAATACCATGCTATATAAATATTATCGACACCCTCATTCGGAAGGAGGGAGGCCTATGGCGAAGCGGGAGGACTTCGGGCATTCGTTTCTGGCTTATTTCAAGCGGGCGACCAGCCCGCTGGCGGTCCTGCGCATCCTGTCGGACCGTCCGATGTATGGGTACGAACTGATCCAGGAATTAAAGCAGCGCTCAGGCGGAAAATATCAGCTTTCTCTGCTGTATCCCGTCCTGTACCGGCTGGAGGAGCAGGGCTATCTGACCATCAGCGCAAGCGAGATCGTCGATGGCCGTGCGCGGAATTACTATGCCGTTACGGCCGCAGGACGCGAGTATCTGCGGCAGACACTGGCCGAATACGACGAGATCTCCGGCGTGTTCCGGCAGCTGATGGAGGGATGGGACGGATGAAACACACAAATACCGTCATGCAGCAGTATTGCCGGGCCGTCCGGAAGAAGCTTCCGCTCCCGGCGCGCCAGCGGCGGCAACTGCTGGCCGGGCTGCAGGAGGAGCTGGCCGAATCCGCGCCCGACTGCACCACGCTGGACGCCCTGATCGCCCAATTCGGCACCCCGGATGAAAACGCACAGGAGCTGCTGAGCAGCATCTCCCCGGAGCAGCTGCAGACCTACCAGAAGCAATACCGGCGGCGCTGCATTCTGGCTGCGGCGCTGGCCATCCTGCTCATCTGCTGCGCCGCGCTGGCCTATTGCCAGAGGATGATGCAGTCATCCATTGCCTACGCGACCGAGCACATCACGATCCTGCCGACGACCGACCTGTCCGAGACCGCCCCGGAGCAAAAGACGCCCGAACCTGACCCGGAGCCCGCACCCGACGCCGACGGCAAGCAGCTTCCGCTCCATACCCTGACGCCGCAGCTGCAGACCCTGTATGAGTCGTTTACGGCAGGACGAGCAGAACCGATCGACGAGACAAAACCGATCTATTTCTTCGCCGATGACTTCGACGGCGATGAAGTGGAGGATCTTCTGATCCTGTTCGAGACGAAGCAGGAGGACCCCGATGCGCGGGACGCAAACGTGAGCATCGTTTCTGGCGACAGCTATGGGGGCAACACGATCACACTGGCAGCCGGACACGGCTGGCCCATTTCCGACACCGTGACGCCGTATCTGGTCGACCGGACCGTCTATGTGACCCTGACTGAAGCAGACGGGACCCTGCACCCCTATAGCCTGACGATCCATCGGACGGAGTCCGGCATGGATTATACCGTCTGCTCGGACGAGAACGTCCGGTAAACAGCACAATACCGCGCCTCGCGCCCGGCATGACCGGAGAAAGGATGGGAACCGCCATGCGCGCCAAAAAGCTTGTGATCCTGCTTGCTGTCCTCCTGGTGGTGGGGCTGGGCCTGTTCGGCTGGTTCCGGCCGAGGGAGGTCGTGCTGCCGGAAAATTGCCGTCTGCGAGTTACCATAGACAGTTTCAGCGATGACCGTATCTTTGTGGACGATCCGGAGAAGAAAGCGCAGCTGCTGGAGCTTCTGTCGGCGCTCCGCGTCCGGCGGTATTTCAAACAGCCAGAAAGCGATTTCCCGCCCGGCTTGACCCTGCGCGTCGGAGAGTACGCGAGAGTAGAGGTATTCGATCCGTCGAATGGGATCGTCGCCTATTATACCGTCTCGCTGATCCAGCCGCCCCTCGGCACCTTCACCAACCTTTCCGCCCAGACCCGCTGGCGCCTGCAGGACAACGAAGCCGTCGCCGCCGTGGCCGCCTATATCCGTCAACTGACCGAATAAACGCAGAAAAAGAACCCGGCCCCTGCATTGCAGGGGCCGGGTTTTTCCTGTTTCAGGCCTGAGGCTCGGAAGCCTCGGCTTCCGGGGCGGGCGCGGGCTGCGGAGCGGCCGGTCGGGGCTTGAGCTCGGCCAGCGCCTGCCGGAGCGCTTCGTTCTCTGTGCGCAGCTCGTCGAGCTGGGCGTTGAGCGGCGCGAGCTGCTTCTTGAGCTTCCGGTCCGCGATCTTCTGGTGGAGCTTGTAGTGGCTGTACACGTTCAGCGCCGTCAGCGCAATGAACGCGCCGCCCGCGATCAGCCCGACCTTCTTCATGTCGGACCGCCGCAGCACATGGTGGAACCTATTCTTCCCGCCGCGCGTGATCTCCACCACCGCGGGATCGTCTGTCCCAAGCTTCTTCTGCGCCAGCGCCTTCAGCGCCTCGCAGCGCGTTTTGACATTGCAGTGCATATCGTACCTCCCATATTGGCGACTGTTCCATCTGTTTACAGATATTATATCCCGCGCCGTGCATTTTTGCAAGAGGGGAGGGAAGAAATGCGCTCAGACCTCGCTGCGCTCGCGCTTGTTCTGCAGCAGCTGCAGCGCGATGATGCCCGCCACGATCACAAGGCCGATGAGGTCGGAGACCGTACCCGGGATCAGCAGCGTCAGACCGCCGATGACAGCCAGCACGCGCAGCGGCCAGCCCATCTTCCGGAGAATGTACCCCTCCAGACCGGCGGCAACGGCGAAAATGCCGAGCAGCGCCGTGATGACGATCTGGACGACCTGGAAGACGCTCGTGACGTTCTCAAAGAGCATCTGCGGGTTGTACGCAAAGATGAACGGCACGATGAAGGCCGCGATGGCGAGCTTCGTCGCGTTGATGCCTGTCTTCATGGGGTTCGACTTCGCAATGGCCGAGCCCGCGTAGGCCGCCAGCGCGACCGGCGGCGTGATATCGGCGACGATGCCGAAGTAGAACACGAAGAAATGCGCCGCCACGAGCGGATACCCCATCTTGATGAGGATCGGCGCGCAGGTGGAGGCCATGATGCAGTAGTTTGCCGTCGTCGGCACGCCCATGCCGAGGATGATGCAGCAGACCATGGTCAGGATGAGGCCGATGAACGTCGCGTTGCCCGCCAGCTGGACGATGGCATTGATCAGGATCGAAGCCAGACCCGTGACCGTGATGCAGCCCGCGATGATACCTGCCATCGCGCACGCAACAGCGACCGTGATCGCGCCCTTCGCGCCCGCCTCGAGCGAGTCGACCGCGGACTTGCCGCTGTCAGCCAGCGCGCCGCCGATCACACGGACCGTCGTCTTCGCAGACTTCTCTTCCGCGTCCCGCATCCGGGTCAGGAAGAAGTTGACGAGACCGACCACGATGGCCGCGAGGATGGAATAGGCTGCGGAGTGCGACATCGTCTTCGCGCCGGACGAGACCAGCCAGACGAGCAGGATCAGCGGCAGGATCAGATAGCAGTCGCGCGCGAGCAGACCCCACTTCGGCAGCTGATCTCTGGGGATGCCGCGCAGCCCGAGCTTCTTCGCCTCCAGATGCACGGAGATGAAAATGCCGGTAAAATACAAAATGGCAGGCAGGATCGCCTTGACCGCGACCTTGGCATACGGGATACCGATGTACTCCGCCATCAAAAAGGCAGCCGCGCCCATGATCGGCGGCATGATCTGTCCGCCGGTGGAGGCCGCAGCCTCGACCGCACCGGCGAATTCCGGCTTGTAGCCGGTCTTTTTCATCATCGGGATGGTGAACGAGCCGGTCGTGACCGTGTTGCCCACGGACGAGCCGGACACCATGCCGCACAGCGCGGACGAGATGACCGCCACCTTCGCCGGGCCGCCGGAGGACCAGCCGGTCAGGCGGTTGGCAAACGAAATGAAGAAATTCGCAATGCCCGTGCGCTCGAGGAACGCGCCGAAGATGATGAACAGCACGATGTAGGTATAGCAGACGCTGATCGGCGTGCCGATGACACCGCTCGTGGTGTAGAACAGCTTGTAGATGATGTTCTTGAGCGCCTGATAGAAGCTGGCGTTGTAACTCAGCTGGTTATAGAACGCATAGACGATCAGAAGACCCGCCACGACCAGGATCGGCAGACCCACGCAGCGGCGGCACAGCTCGACGAGCACCAGAATGCCGACGACGCCGATCACCACATGGATGGGCTGGATGCGCGTGGCGAGCTTGATCATCGTCATCGCGTTGAAGGCAAAATAGAAGAAACAGCCCGCGCCGATCACCATCAGCAGGATGTCGTACCAGGGCAGGTAATTCGGCTTCACATGGTGCTTGCTGGCGGGGAAATTGAGGAAGCCCGCGAGCACGATAAAGCCCATGAAGCCGGGCAGGCGGATCTCCGGCATGGCCGTGGAAAACAGCGTCATGCAAATGCACAGCAGGGCAAAGGCGGCCATAAAGACCTTGATCACGACGGCCTGACAGCCGGACCAGATCCGGGTGTTGGATTCGCGGTCATATTTGCGCATGACCTCATCAACGTCGGCGGCAATGTTCTGCGCGTCGTCGCTGGCAGTTGCGGGGGTGTTCTTGTCGGGAGTCTGGGACAAGGTGCATCTCTCCTTCTTTTCTTCAGATTTGCGCGACAACTACGGCAGGGGACCCCTGCCGTAGTTGTGAAAACCGTGTAAAACGCGTTAAGATTTACTTGGTGGGGACCTCAAAGCCCTTTTCCGCGAAGTACTTGGCAGCGCCCGGATGATAGGGGACGGAGGTGATGGAAGCGCCGTACTCGGTGCTGATCTCGGCGTACTTGGCGTGGGTGTCGGTCAGGCTGGCCGCGTTGTCGAAGATATCGGCCACGAGCGCGTAAATGGCGTCCTCAGAAACGTCGTCGCGCGCAAGGATGACTGCGCCGACCGCAACGGTCACGGTGTCGGAATCCAGACCATAGACGTCCTTGCCGATGGTGACCTTGGTGTAGTACGGGCACTTGGCAAGAAGCTGGTCGACATGCTCGTCATCGAGGGAGACGAGGTAAACGTCCTTGGTGGTGGCAAGGTCGGTAACGGCGGTCGTCGGAGCACCGGCCACGATAAAGGCCGCGTCGATCTGGCCGTTCTTCAGCGCGTCCGCGCTGTCGCCGAAGGACTGGTAGGTCGGGTTGATGTCCTCTTCGGTCATGCCGTAGACGCCGAGCACGTCCATCGCATTGAAGAACACGCCGGAACCGGCTGCGCCGATGGAGACGTTCTTACCCTTGAGATCCGCAACGGACTTGATCTCGGGATCCGTGGTGACGATCTGCACCTGCTCGGTGTAGAGGGCCGCGACGGTGGAGAAGCACTGAACGGCGCCGGTGTCGGCGAAGATGTTCGTGCCTTCATAGGCATAGGCCATGACGTCGGACTGGCAGAAGGCCAGATCGGCGTTGCCGTCTTCAAGCTCAAAGACGTTCGATTGCGAGCCGTTGCCGACCAGGCCGACGACGTCGATGCCGGCGTTGTTGGTCGCATGCTGGGCAATGACGGAGCCGAAGGCGTAATAGGTGCCGGACTCGCCGCCGGTCACGAAGCGGAGCTTGGCGCCGGAAGCGGCAGGCGCGTTCGTGGAAGCCGGAGCGTCGGTCGAAGCCGATGCGTCGGAAGCAGCGGGAGCCTCGGTCGAGGCAGCGCACGCAGCCATGCCCAGAACGAGAACAGCCGCGAGAAGCAGTGCAAGGATCTTTTTCATCAGAATTCCCTCCATACAAATTTCATTCACCTTACTATACAACCCAGGAATGAATTTTTCAAGATAGCAGCGTGCGAAATATGAAATTTATTTTTTTTGAAGCGCAAAAAAAAGCGGAAATCCTGCATGATTTTGATGAAATCTATGTAAAATGCATTTTAGAGAAAGAAATCCTGCAAAATAATGAAAGTTTTAGCCGCGCAAACCTGCAAAACGAACACGTGCGGGCGGCCGATCCCGGCCGCCCGCACGTAAAAATACAGATCTATACCGTATGTGTATGCAGATAGTCCTTCAAAAACAGGATCGCCTGCCGGTAGCCCTCGAACCCGAGCCCCATGTACGTCTTCACGCAGGCGAGCCGCGCGTAGGAGATCTGCCGGAAGTCCTCGCGCTGCCTGACGTCGGACAGATGGACCTCGACCGCCGGGATGGCGACCGCCTTCAGAGCATCCAGGATCGCGACGCTCGTGTGCGTATAGGCGGCAGGGTTGATGACGATGCCGTCATACACGCCGTAGGCCGCCTGGATCTCGTCGACGAGCGCCCCCTCATGGTTAGACTGAAAGACCTTACACCCGAAGCCCGCCTCCCGGCAGGCCGCTTTGCAGAAGGCCTCAAGTGCGGCGTAGTTCTGCGTGCCGTAAATGGCCGGCTCACGCAGGCCGAGCAGATTGAGATTCGGTCCGTTCAAAATCAGCAGCTGCATCCGAGTACCTCCAGAATTTGCGCGGCCGCCGCCTCCGGCGTGCCGTTGTTGTCGATCATCGCATCCGCGAAGCGGGCATAGAGCGGCTTCCGCTGCGCGTAGACTGTCTGCGCGCCCAGCGCCTGCGAGACCGGCCGTCCCGCGGACGGCAGCCGCTCGAGTGCGCGCTGCAGGCAGAAGATCTCGCCGTTCTGGTGCAGCAGCGGGTAATTTTCCTCCCGCGTGACGCTGCCGCCGCCGGTCGCAAGGACCAGCCCCGACTGCCGCCCGAGCTCCGCGAGCACGGCCGTCTCCCGCCGGCGGAAGCCCGCCTCGCCCTCGAGCCGGAAGATCTCCGGGATCGGCATCCCGGCCTCACGCTCCAACGCGCTGTCGGCGTCGACGAACGTCCGCCCCAGCCGCTTTGCCACCAGCGTCCCGATCGTCGTCTTCCCGCTGCCGGGCATCCCGATGAGGATCACGTTGTGCATCTGCGCCTCGAGCGCTTTCGTGATCGAAAAGATCTTTGCATCGTCAACGGGCTCGCCGGTAAAGTCCTCGCAGCTCTTTTTCGCCTGCGCGGCGAGCATCAGAAGTCCGTTCGCGCGCCGGAGCCCGCGCGCTTCCGCCTGCAGCAGAAATTCCGTGCGCGCGGGGTTATAGACCACGTCCAGTGCGGCCTCCAGCCGCGGCAGCCGATGAAGGTCCACCGGCGAGACGCCGGTATTCGGATACATGCCGACGGGCGTCGTGTTGACGGCGATCTGCGCGTCCGCATGCCGGTCCAGATTTTCATAGTTGTCTTCCCCGTGCCGCGAGATCACCACGACCTCGCGCGCGCCGAGCTGCCGGAGCACATACTGCGCCGTCGCCGAAGCGCCGCCGCTGCCGAAGACGAGCACCTTTTTCCCGGCGACATCCACGCCGCTGGACTGCACCAGCATCGAAAAGCCGTAGGCGTCGGTATTGTCGCCCCAGAGCGTCCCGTCCGCCCGGCGGACAAGCGTGTTGACCGCGCCGATGGCCCGCGCCGTGTCGGAAAGCTCCGCGCAGTAGGGGATCACGTCTTTTTTATAAGGGATCGTGACGTTCAGTCCGTCGAAGGACCCTTCCTGTAAAAAGGCGCCGAGGTCCTCCGGTTCCACCTCAAACAGCCGGTACGAATAATCCGCCAGCCGCTCGTGGATGGCAGGGGAGTAGCTGTGGCCGAGCTTCCGGCCGAGCAGACCGCAGCGCAGCGTCTTAGTATCCATATCCAAGCTCCTTTTTCCGCTCCATCACCGCGTCGAGCACGGCGATGGCCGCCGCTGCCTCCACGCACGGGACCGCGCGCGGGACGATGCAGGGGTCGTGCCGCCCGTGGATGACGAGCTTTGTCTCCTCCATCCGCGACAGGCTGACCGAGTCCTGCTCCCGGGAAATGGACGGCGTCGGCTTGAATGCCGCCCGGAACACGACCGGCATCCCGTTCGAGATCCCGCCCAGGATCCCGCCGCAGTGGTTCGTTTTTGTGACGATCTTTCCGTTTTCCACGCAGAACGGGTCGTTATTCTCGCTGCCGCGCAGCCGTGCGGCGGCAAAGCCCGCGCCGAATTCCACGCCCTTGACCGCCGGAATGGCAAATACCGTGCGCGCAATGCGGTTTTCCAGCCCCCCGAACATCGGATCGCCGATTCCCGCCGGCAGCCCCTCTATCACGCACTCGATCACGCCGCCGACGGAGTCCTGCTCCGCCTTCGCCTGTGCGATCTGTGCCTGCATGGCAGCCGCCGCCTCGTCCGAGACGGCCGGGAACGGCTTTTCGTCGACCGGCGCGTCAAACGCGGCATTGTCCGTTACCGCGCCGATCGACACGATCCGCGCCCGCACCCGGACGCCCTGTCGTGCCAGTATCTGCAGGCAGAGCCCGCCGGCAATGCACAGCGGCGCTGTCAGCCGGCCGGAAAAATGTCCGCCGCCCGCACCGTCCTGCGCGCCGCCGAACTTGACCTGCGCGGTATAGTCCGCGTGGCCGGGGCGGGGGATATCCATCAGATTTTCATAGTCGCCGGAGCGCGTATTCGTGTTGCGGATGATGGCCGTGAGCGGCGCGCCGCAGGTCCGGCCGTCCTTCAGCCCGCATAAAAACTCCGGCAGGTCCGCCTCCTTCCGCGGCGTCGACCAGGCGTTCTGCCCGGGTGCGCGGCGGCGCAGAAACCGACCCAGCGCGTCCAGATCGACCGGCAGCCCGGCGGGCAGCCCATCAATGGTCACGCCGATGGCAGGCGCGTGCGACTGCCCGAAGATCGAGACGGTCAGATTGCCGTCATATACGCTGCTCATAACGCTTCCTCCTGCAATGCAGTAAAGTCTTCCCAGAACGCGGGATAGGATTTTGCGACGCACGCGCTGCCGCATACCGTGACCGGCTGCGTGCAGCCGCAGGCAGCCACCGCCGCGCTCATGGCGATGCGATGGTCGCCGCTGGCGTCGACGCTTCCGCCCGCAAGCGCGGGCTGCCCTGTGATGACGAGTCCATCCGGCAGCTCGCGGACCGTCCCGCCGAGCGCTTCGATGAGCGCGGCGGTCGTCCGGAGCCGGTCAGACTCCTTGATGCGCAGCCGCGCGGCATTCTCGATCCGCGTTTCCCCCGCGCAGAGCGCGGCCAGCACGCTCACGGCCGGCACCAGATCCGGGACCGGCCCCGCGTCGAGCGTGATGCCGCGCAGCGTGCCGCGCCGGACCGTGACCGTATCGCCCTCGATGTTTACCTCCGCGCCGAAGCGCGTCAGGATCTCCGTGATGGCCCGGTCAGCCTGCAGGGATGCAGGATCCAACCCGGACACGCAGACACCCTGCCGCGACAGCGCGCCCATGCACAGGAAAAACGCCGCGTTCGACCAGTCGCCCTCGACCAGCTGCCGGTCTGGCGCGGCATACCGCTGCCCGCCGGGGATCGTCCAGCACTGGCCGCTTTTTTCAAAATGGATCCCGGCCGCGCGCAGCGCCTGCTCCGTCATGGCGACGTACCGCGCCGACTGCAGCTGCCCGGTGACCGTAAGCACGCTGTCCTCCGCAAGCAGCGGCAGCGCAAACAGAAGTCCGGACACGAATTGCGACGAGACATTGCCGGGCAGGGCATAGCTGCCCGCCTGCAGCTGCCCGCACACGTGCAGAAGATCATCCTCCCGCCGCAGCTGCATCCCGTGCGCCTCCAGCAGCTCCCACAGCGGGCTAAGCGGACGCTCCGGCAGCCTGCCGTGCATCCGGATCTGCGCGCGGACGCCCAGCGCCCCGAGGACCGGCAGCAAAAACCGCAGCGTTGAGCCGCTCTCTCCCGCGTCCAGCGCAGCCTGTGCAGGGTAGACCGCGGGCGGCTCGATCCAAAGCCCGTCCGCTTCCGCTTCGATCTTCGCCCCAAGCGCCCGCAGGCACTGCATCGTCGCCTCGATATCCTCGCTGAAGCCGTCCAGCATAAGGTGCCCCGGCGTCCGGGACAACGCGGCGCAGATGAGCATCCGGTGCGCCTGCGATTTTGAGGCCGGGATCCGGACCGCGCCGGTGCGCGGTCCGGGCAGCAGCGTCCGGTTCATCGCGCGCCTCCGGCCCGGAGCCAGTCCATGATCTCGGAGGCGGGCGTCTTCACGATCCGGCACTGCCCGACGGCGGTCGGGACGATCAGATTGATCGTATCCCCGGCGGCCTTTTTGTCGTGCAGGATCGTCGGGAGCATGTCCTCCGCACGGAACGCGCAGTCGACCGGCAGATCATACTGCCGCAGGATGTCCACCACCGTGTCGCGCGTCTTTTCCGTGCAGAGCCCGAAGGCCGCCGCCGCGCGGACCATCATAGCCATCCCAATGGCCACGGCGGAGCCGTGGCTCACCGCGAAGCCGCTGCAGGCCTCGATCCCGTGGCCGAACGTGTGGCCAAGATTGAGCAGCTGCCGCTGCCCGCGGTCAAATTCATCCTGCGCGACGATATCGCGTTTCATCGTGACGCAGGTCTCAATGATATGCTCCAGCTGTGCGTGCGCAGATCCGGCCCTGAGATCGTCAAAGAACGGCGCGTTCCCCAGAACGGCGTACTTGATGACCTCCGCGCAGCCATCCCGGAAGATATCCTCCGGCAGCGTCGTCAGGCAGTCCGGGTCGCAGAGCACGAGCCAGGGCTGATAGAACGTCCCGGCCAGGTTTTTCCCCGCCGGCAGATCGATGGCTGTCTTGCCGCCGACGGACGAGTCGACCATGGCGAGCAGCGTCGTCGGGATCTGGATGAAGCCGATGCCGCGCAGATAGGTCGAGGCGGCAAAGCCCGCCAGATCGCCCGCCACGCCGCCGCCGAGCGCGGCGATCGCGTCCTTCCGCGTCAGCTGCTGCGCGCAGAGCGCGTCGAGCAGCTCGAGGTAGGTGCACGCGCACTTGGAGCTCTCTCCGTGCGGGAATACAAAGCTGCAGACCGTCAGCCCGGCAGTCTCCAGACTGCGGCGGACCGCGCCGCCATACAGCGGCCAGACCGCATCGTCCGAGACGAGCATCACTTTTTTCGCGTCCGTCACGGCGCGGATCTGCTCGCCGGCCTCCTGCAGAAGGCCGCGCCCGATCCGGATCTCATAGCTTCTCGATGCGTGGACCGATACCGTTTTCATCGGCCGTCGACCTCCTCCTTGCGTTTTTTGCCCTCTTCCAGCAGCTGCGTGAGCGCCTCGCCGTCATTTTCCGCGATGGCGGCCCGGTACTGCATGAGGCAGTCCATCAGCCCGTCCAGCTCGCGGAGCATATAGTCGCGGTTTTCCAGAAACAGCTCCGACCACATCGGCGCGTTCAGCCACGCCACGCGGGTCATATCCTTGTAGCTGCCGGCCGAAAAGCCCTTGTGCGCCTTCGCGGTCGGGCTTTTGATGTAGGCGTTGGAGACCAGATGCGCCATCTGGGACGTAAAGGCGATCATCTCGTCGTGGCTGTCTGCCGTCGTGACCGAGAAGCTGCCGAACCCGGCCGGGCTCAGAAGCTCCTTCACGCGGCTCAGAAGCTCGATATCGTCAAAATCCGGCGGCACGATGACCATCGGGGCATTGTGATAGAGGTTCGCCCGCGCGTGGCCGAAGCCGGAATACTGCGTGCCCGCCATCGGGTGGCCGCCAAGATAGGTAAAGCCATATTCCTTTGCCAGCGGGAACGCCGCCGCGCACACCACGCGCTTCGTGCCGCAGCAGTCGATCACGACGGGCTTTCCGCCGATGTGCGGCGCGGCCTGCCGCAGATACTCGACCGCGGCCAGCGGCCGCACGCACAGCAGTACCAGCTCGCACGTGCCGATATTGTCCATCGTGAGCGGCTCGTCGACGGCGTCGGCCAGCTGCGTGAAGGAAAGGACGCTTTCGTCCCGGTCATAGCCCAGCACGCGCCAGCCGGCCGCGTGATACGCCTTGGCAAACGATCCGCCGATGAGGCCCAGACCTACGATCCCGACCGTCATCTCGTCACCGCCTCGCGGACTGCGCGGACCTTCTCGGCGACCTCGGCAAACTGCTCGCAGGTGAGCGACTGTGCGCCGTCGCACAGCGCGTGGATGGGATCGTTGTGGACCTCGACGATCACGCCGTCCGCGCCGCAGGCTGCGGCCGCAAGCGTCATCGGCGGGACCAGCCGGTTGATGCCCGTGGAGTGGCTGGGATCGACGATGACCGGCAGGTGCGACAGCTCGTGCAGCATCGGCACCGCGGCAAGATCGAGCGTGTTGCGCGTGTAGTCGTCAAACGTGCGGATGCCGCGCTCGCAGAGAATGACGTTGTCGTTGCCGCTGGCCATGATGTATTCCGCGCTCATCAGCAGCTCCTTGAGCGTGTTGGCAAGCCCGCGCTTGAGCAAAATCGGCTTTTTGACCGAGCCCATCTCCTTGAGCAGGTCGTAGTTCTGCATGTTGCGCGCGCCGATCTGGATGACGTCGACGTTGTCAAACAGCGGCAGATGCTTGATGTTCATGAGCTCCGTCACGATGGGCAGCCCCGTCTCCTGCTTGGCGATCTCCAGCAGGCGGATGCCCTCGCCGTGCAGACCCTGGAAGTCATAGGGGGAGGTCCGCGGCTTGAATGCGCCGCCGCGCAGCAGCTGCGCGCCCGCGGCCTTGACGGCCTTGGCGACATAGACGATCTGCTCCTCGGATTCCACGGAGCACGGCCCCGCGATCATAGCGAAATGCCCGCCGCCGAACTTCGCGTCGCCCACGCTCACGACGGTGTCGTCGGGGTGGAACTTGCGGTTGCAGCACTTGAACGGGTCGGACACGCGCTTGACGGAATCGACGATATCCAGACTTTCCAGCAGCGACATATCGATCCGGCTCGTATCGCCGACCAGACCCAGCACGGTCTGATACTCGCCGAGCGAGGGATGCACGTCAATATTCTGGTTCCGCAGCCAGTTGATGAGCTGATTTCTCTTTTCCTCGGGGACGTTGTGCTTCAGTACGACAATCATGGTTTTGACCTCCAGTGCAATAAAAAATGCGGCACAGTCAATTCTGTGCCGCATGGAAACTACCGATTCTGCGCATCACAAATTGACCTTACTATCTGACGACAGTAAAGTAATAGTAGGATGCAAAAACAGAAGTGAACATCGTTTCGTTCTCCTTAAAAAGGTTGTACTCATGATAGCAGACGTTTCGGCAAATGTCAACCGGGGAAGCGGGAAAAACACGAGAAAAAGCCGCCGTACAGCTCTCTGTACGGCGGCTCCGGTGTTTAATGGTTTACGCGCATGGCCAGTTCGATCTCCTCGTCATCCGCATTGCCAGTCTCCGCAAAGCCGAATTTCCGATAGAGCGCGAGCGCCGCGCCGTTTTCCCGGTGGCAGGTCAGCACGACCCGGTCGGAATCCCCGAAGGGCTTCTTCGCGATGTATTCCAGACAGCGCTGCAGCGCGGCCGTCCCATATCCCAGCCCCTGCCGGTCCTTGTCGATCATCATGTGCCAGATGTCATACTCAGCCAGATCATAGTCATAGATGACCATCACATAGCCGACCATCTGCTCGTCACAGAAGATCCCGAAGGGTGTGCACTGGTGATAATACACGTAGGCCTGCGCAAGGCTCCGGACCGGATGCGACACGAATCGCTCCTGTCCCTCCCGCAGCTTCAGCCCGAATGCGGAGAGAAAATTGGTTTCATCGATCTTTTTTAATGTGATATTCTGCATTTGTTCCTCCTGTTGGTGCAGGGGGACTCAGAACATACGATCCCCCTGAAAATGTTTGGTTCCGTACAGATATTTGAACATCATGAACATCTCCTTTCGTAGGGAAGGTATCTATCTTCACGCAGCCGCAGCCGCGTTTTTGTAGTGTGCACGCATTGTATCACATCCAAGCAAAAAAAGCCAGAGGCCTTTGGCCTCTGGCAGAAATTATTTTGCCATTTCCAGCATATTCTCGATCAGTACGCCATACCCCATCGTCGGGTCGTTCACCAGCACGTGCGTCACCGCACCCACCAGCTTCCCGTTCTGCAGGATCGGGCTGCCGCTCATGCCCTGTACGATGCCGCCGGTCTTCGCCAGCAGCGCCTCGTCCGTCACCGTGATGAGCAGATTCCGGCCGTTTTTTGCGTCCGGGTCGACGCGGTCGATGCGGATGGAAAAGCGCTGGACCTGTTCGCCGTCCACATTGGACAGGATCTCCGCCGCGCCGGTCGTGACCGCCGAAGCCGGCGCCGTTTGGACAGCCTCTCCGGGCTTCGGCTGTGAGAGCGTGCCGAAAATGCCGCAGGCCGTATTTTTCTCCACGGTCCCGACGGCGTCCGTCACGTCAAAGATCCCGTGCAGCTCGCCCGGCGTTCCGCGCGTCCCGGTCTGCACCTCCGCCACGCTCGCGCGGACAAGATAGCCCGACTGCAGCATCAGTAGCTGCGTCCCGTCGAGCCCGCTGACGCCGTGACCCAGCGCGCCGTACTGCAGGCTCACAGGATCGTAGTACGTGACCGTCCCGATCCCCGCGATATGGTCACGGACCAGGATCCCGAGCCGGTAGCCGCTGGCCGTCTTTTCCGGCGTGACCAGAAATTCCGCCTCATGCCCGCCGCGCTCCACGCGTACGACGATCGGCTCGGCCGACTGGATGCTGTCGAGCAGCGCCTGCGCGCTCGCGGTCTTCTTGCCGCCTGCCGTCAGGATCACGTCGCCGCGCCGCAGCCCCGCGCGCTGGGCCGGCGCGTCCGGCTCCACCTCGGTGACCATCAGACCCTCGGCATACAGCTTGATGCCGACCGTATATCCTCCCGGCACGAGCGTCCGCCCCGCGGCCAGCGTCTGGCAGCAGAGCGCCAGCAGCAGGCACAGGGCCATCAGCGCGGCCGGTATTTTTTTATGAAGAAACTGCTTCATGTTCTCATCCTCTCCCCAAAAGTCTCGGCGCCGTTATCTTGGCCGTTCCGGCGGGAAAGAAACCGCGTGTGAAGCATGTAAAAGAAAGCCTGTTTTCCTTGGTAAAAATCAGAAAATCACCGCCGCTGGCCGCAAACGCTGCCGTTTGCCTGCGAAAATTTCCTGCGTTTCATTCTTTCACCATCAAAGGCCCGTACCGCCCGGTTTTAATTTCTGCAAAAAAGAAAAAATTAGTCTTGACTTTTTGCGAGAAATCGTTATAATAATCATGCGCTTCGGCAAGAGGCCATTTAGGGGATTTGTGTAACGGTAGCACACCGGACTCTGACTCCGTTTGCGGGGGTTCGAATCCCTCATCCCCTGCCAAAGGAAACCCGGCAATCATGTGATTGCCGGGTTTTTCTTTTATACGCAAGCACCCCGCCGCGATCGGCGGAGTGCTTGCTTTTTTGACGATTTATGCGTATTGCAGACGGCCCTTCGGCACGGGAATCTCCCGTCCCAACTCCCGTGCGGTCTCAATCCATTCCTGCGCTACGATCTGGACGTTGTGCAGCGCCTCTGTCATGGTCTTGCCGTCTGCCATGCATCCGGACAGCTCCGGGATCTCCGCAATAAAGGTGCCGACCGGCTGAATGTTGATGATCTCCTCGATGTCGTTTCGCGTGTAAATGAAATGATCTCCGAGGACCCGGCAGTCGAAGCCGAGCCGATCGAGGATCAGCCGCAGATCTGAAATTGAAAGTTCCGGCCTTTCGCGCCGCTCATGAGCGCAAACAGCAGATTTTCGTACTGTCCCATCTGCTCAGCCTCCTGTATCCATTATACCAGCTTTTTCACAAGAATACCACAGTTTTTGCCGGTCAGAGACATCTGCCTGCTTATTCACTCCTTCCAGACCCTTGCGACCGTGAAGGTCATACGCAGCCGCCCACGGACCTCGGCGAGCGTCACCATGTCCGCCAGCCGGACCATTTCCGCGATCCGCCCGCGGATGCTGTCGTTCAAAATGTTGACCGGGAGCGGGAAGTCGATATAGACGAAGGTGTTCTGCTCCCGCAGTTCCAGATCGTCCGCGTACCAGGGCGCGCGCAGAACCTTCCCGATCGCCGCCGCATGTTCTTTCAGTTTATTGTATGTCTCGACCTTCTCCGGGACCTGCTCGTTCCCGCGGAACGCCTCGTTCCTCGCCGCCATCGCAGCGACCATGTCGCCGATATTCATTTCCATTGCTTTGATCTCCTTTTCATTTTTGTTTGCCCGTGCGGGCTTCTCGATTATGGTTCTACACGATTTCCGGTTTTGTCCCGCCGCGATTGAAAAAACGCCTGCGGCATGCTAAGATGGCGGCGAGGTGAGTGCATGGAACATCGTCAATTTGAAAGCATGCTCGCCGTCGCGCGAGCGCGACTGGCGCGGCACGCGCCGGAGGACATTGCGGAAAAAGCCGGCGTGCGGTACGCTGACGGCGCGTTTCAGGTCCCGACGCTGGGGCAGACGGTCACCGTCCGCCTGCCGGACTGCACGATCGAGCCGCCGCTCTCCAACTGGCACGCGCTGACGCTGCTGCACCTGCTCGATCTGGCCGACGGCACACCGCCGACCGGCCGGACCATCACACTTTCCCAGTACAAAGACGGCCTCGTGCGCGGCAGCGGCCTCGACCGCAATGCGGAGCTGATCGTCCGGCGCGACCTCGGCGTACTGCCGCCGGAGGAACTGACGCAGCGCTGCAAAGCACTCGGCGCGGAGCTTCTGCCCTCCAATGCGGACTTCTGCGCACGCTTCGACTTTGCCCCGCGCTATCCCATGTGGCTGAAGATCTGGTTCGCGGACGAGGAATTTCCCGCCTCCGGCCGTCTCCTGCTGGACGAAAGCGCCCCGCACTACCTGACCATCGAAGACGCCGTCACCGCCGCCTCCCTCATCCTGGACCGCCTCACCCAAGCAAACCACTGGACGGTATAAAACAAAGATACGTACAGCGGCAGGGCGGACGAAACCGCAGGTTTTTCTTGATAATTCGTCCGAAAGCGTGTATCGTATAGGTATATCAAAGAATCAGGAGCAGAGATTCATGACTGATGGGTTTATCAAGACTGCGGCCGGGACGATCGATGTGCAGGTCGCGGATGTGCAGACCAATACTGATACGATCCTCGCGCGCGTGCGGCAGGCGGACGCGGCCGGCGTCGACCTGCTGACGCTGCCGGAGCTGTGCCTGACCGGCTACACCTGCGGCGATCTGTTTTTCTCCGACTGCCTGCTCGGCGCGGTGGAGCCGGCGCTTGCCCGCATTCTTGAGCAGACGGCGGCGCTTTCCACGGTCTTCACCGTGGGTCTGCCGCTGCGCTTCGGCGGCAAGCTCTATAACTGCGCGGCGGTCGTCCACGCGGGCAGGCTCCTCGGCGTGGTGCCGAAGACGTACCTGCCGAACTACGGCGAATTTTACGAGCAGCGGCAGTTTTCTTCCGCGTCGGTGCTCGGCGGAAACATCTACGACCTGACGCTCTGCGGCCAGAGCGTGCCGTTCGGCACGGATCTGCTTTTTGCCTGCGCGGAGCTGCCGGACTATACCTTCGGCGTCGAGCTGTGCGAGGACCTCTGGGTCCCGTGCCCGCCGTCGACCCGCCTCACGGCCGGCGGCGCGGCCATCATTGCCAACCTGTCCGCCTCGGACGAGGTGATCGGCAAGGCGGACTACCGCCGGATGCTGGTCAGCGCGACGTCCGCGCGGCTGGCCTGCGGCTATATCTACTGCAGCGCCTCCCCGACGGAATCCACGCAGGACATGGTCTTCTCCCGCCACCATCTGATCGCGGAAAACGGCACCATCCTCGCGGAAAACGAGCCGTTTGCCGACGCTGAGCTGACGATCACCGAGATCGACGTGCAGCGGCTCATGCACGAGCGGCATCGCACCACGAGCTATGACGCCGTCCCCGGCCTGCGGCAGATTGTCTTCCACCAGCCCCTGCGCCAGACACAGCTGACGCGGCCTGTCGCGCCCAATCCCTTCGTCCCGCCCTATGACGACCAGCTCCGCGCCCGTGCGGAGGCGATTCTGCGCATCCAGTCGCAGGGCCTTAAAAAGCGGATCGAGCATACGCACGCGAAGACTGTCGTACTCGGTATTTCCGGCGGGCTCGACAGCACGCTCGCGCTTCTCGTGTGCGTGCGCGCGTTCGACCTCTGCGGGCGCAGCCGGAAGCAGATCCAGTGCGTCACGATGCCCTGCTTCGGCACCACGAAGCGCACGAAGTCCAATGCCGTGAAGCTCTGCGAGGAGCTGGGCGTCAGCGTGCAGGAGGTCAACATCACCGCCGCCGTCCGGCAGCACTTCGCCGACATCGGCCATGACGAATCGGTGCACGACGTGACCTATGAAAACTGCCAGGCGCGCGAGCGCACGCAGGTGCTGATGGACATTGCCAACCAGTCCGGCGGCCTCGTGATCGGCACCGGCGACCTGTCGGAGCTCGCGCTCGGCTGGGCGACCTACAACGGCGACCATATGTCCATGTACGCCGTCAACTGCTCGGTGCCGAAGACGCTCGTGCGCTACATCGTGCAGTATGAGGCAGCGAGCAGCGCGCCCGCCCTGCAGGCGGTCCTGCTGGACATTCTCGACACGCCGGTCTCCCCGGAGCTTCTGCCCGCGGACGAGAACGGCCAGATCGCGCAGAAGACGGAGGACCTTGTCGGCCCCTACGAGCTGCATGATTTCTTCCTGTACCATACGCTCCGCTTCGGCACGCGCCCGCGCAAGCTCTTCCGGATGGCGAAATATGCCTATGCGGGGAAATATGACGACGAGACCATCCGCCACTGGCTCAAGACCTTCTGCCGCCGCTTCTTCCAGCAGCAGTTCAAGCGCTCGTGCATCCCGGACGGCCCGAAGGTCGGCTCTGTGACGCTCAGCCCGAGAGGGGACTGGCGCATGCCCTCCGACGCCTCCAGCCGCCTCTGGCTGAGCGAGGCGGAAGCCCTGTAAAAGATAAACGAACGGCCCCATCCATATCGGATGGGGCCGCATTTTGTTTGGGATACTCAGATGATGCGTCTGCCGCAGAGGAAGCGCGTCTTGTAATACGATTCGTCCAACGAGTTGATACGCACGCCCGTAGACGGGGTAGAGGCGTGGACGAAGTTGCCGCCGCCGATGTACATGCCGACGTGGTTGGCGTAATTGCCGTAGCCGAAGAAGACAAGGTCGCCGACCTGCAGATCGCTGCGGGAAACGTAGGTGCCCTGGCTCATCTGGTCGTTGGCCACGCGGTTCATCTTGTAGCCGTAGTTCGTCAGCACATAATACATGAGGCCGGAGCAGTCAAAGCCGGTCGACGGGCTCTTGCCGCCCCAGACGTAGCTGTAGCCAATGAAGGACATCGCGAAGTTCGCGATCTCGCTCGCCGTGCCGGAGCCGGAGACGGTGCCGCCGCCATTTCCGGTGCTGCCGCCCGGGGTGACGGTGCTGTCCTTCTTGTCGGAGAGCAGGTCGGCGCGGACGTAGGCGGTGATGCCCTTATACTTGATGCGGTACCACTGGTGGCCGTCGGAGGTGGTGGTCGTGATGCCGGTGACGGTGACGGAGGCGTTGTAGCTCAGCTCACCGACCTTCGTGCTGCCGGTGGTCCAGGAGTCGCGGACGTTGATGGAGCCGGACTGGCAGACATACATGGTCTTGCTGACGCTGGTGACCGTGACGTTCAGGTTGATCTGGTCAACGACGACCGTCGCGCTCTTGACGTTTTCATCGTAGAACCACTGGATGGTCTTGTAGCAGCGCAGGAACATCGTCATCGCTTCCTGCCGGCTGGTGTTGCCCTTGGGGTTCAGATAGGTGCCATTGCCGAGCTTCGTGCCCTGTACATAGGAGTAGCTCACGCAGATCTGCGCGGATTCCTTCGCCCAGGAAGAGATCTTGTTCGCGTCGGCAAAGCCGTTCAGTGCGCCGTCCGCAGCCGTGGGGGAGAAGGCCGCCGCGGTGCAGAAGTTCTCGATCAGCTTGAAAAACTCCTGCCGTGTCAGCAGCTGGTTCGGGCGGAACGAGCCGTCTTCATAGCCGTTGACAATGCCGTAGAGATGGGCCTTGACGATGTTTTCGTCGTTCGTGTCGGTGAAGCCCGTGAAGCTCTCGTTCGACAGGTCGATGTCGTTGCCCGTCGCCTTTTCAAAGGCGTACACGGCCAGCTCGCACATCTCGCCGCGGGTGATGTCCTTGGTGAGGTCGAGGCCATTGAACGAGGCGGGCATCAGCCCGAGCTGGTTGATCTCGTCGTAGTTCGTCTTGAACCAGCTGCTGTATTTGTTGCTCGCAGCGAAACAGACCGCGCTCATCGACATGAGCATCGCCGCGCACAGCAGCAGGCAGAGCAGTTTTCTTACCTTTTGCATCTTCTGTAGACTCCTTTTTCCGTTCCTCGGCCGGAACGGCGCATGTTTTGACGGATTTGGCTCGATTATATCAGATTATGACAACCAATACAAGTCCATTTTTGTAAATCTTTCGTAACCAAATGCTTTTTTTAGCCAATGGTTGCGTTTTGACCGAAAAAGTGGTATAAACGTAGCCATGAAATTACGAGTCATGATCGCAGTGCTTGCCTGCAAGCTCTGCCGGAGCCTGATCCGCCTGCTGGGCAGAGGCGGCACGGATTTCCCCGGGCGCGTAGCGCTCAAGCTCTGCCCGAACCTGCTGGGTGAACTTGCAAAGAACGTGACGACGGTGATCGTCACGGGCACCAACGGCAAGACCACGACGTCCCGTATGATCGAGCAGTCGTGGCAGGACGCTGGAATCTCTTACTTTGCCAACAAATCCGGCGCGAACCTCCTGTCCGGCGTCACGGCGGAATTTGCCGTCCATTCGATGCTGACCGGCCGCTGCAAATACCCCTACGCCCTCATCGAGGCGGACGAGGCGGCGCTGAAGTTCATCAGCAAATACGTCGACGCCAAAGTCATCGTCTTCACGAACGTCTTCCGCGACCAGCTCGACCGCTACGGCGAGGTCACGCATACGCTCGAAAAGCTCCGCATCGGTGCCAAGAACAGCCCCAACGCCGTCCTGTGCCTCAACGCGGACGATTCCCTTATCACGAGCCTGCATGACGACGTGCCGAACCCGGTCCTGTTCTACGGCGTCAGCACGCCGATCTATGCCGGGCATGTGGCGGAGGTCTCCGACGCGCCCTACTGCATCAAGTGCAAGAGCGAGTACGAATACGACTTCGTGACCTACGGCCATCTGGGCGGCTACCGCTGTCCGCACTGCGGCTATGCGCGGCCGACACCCGATCTGTGCGTGAGCCGCATCGTCACGAGCGACGAGGAGCATTCCGAGGTCGTCTTCCGCGACGGCCAGACCGAGATCCCCGCGTCGATCAACCTGCCGGGCGGCTACAACATTTATAATGCCTGCGCCGCCATGACGGCCGCGAAGGCGCTGGGCCTGGATCTGACGAAGGCCGCGCAGTCTCTGTCGCACTTCGCCTGCGGCTTCGGACGCATGGAGAAATTCGAAATAGGCGGCGCCGACGTGCGCATGATCCTCATCAAAAACCCTGCCGGCTGCAACCAGGTGCTGAGCTTCCTCACGCAGCGCACCGAGCCGTTCGTCTTCGCCGCCTGCCTCAACGACCGCACGCAGGACGGCCGCGACGTCAGCTGGATCTGGGATGTGGCCTTCGAACGCCTGACTGATATGGACGCGCTCCGCGAGGTCTATCTCTCCGGCAACCGCGCGGAGGACATGGCACTGCGCTTCCTCTACGCCGGCTTCCCGCAGGAGAAGCTGCATGTGCAGAAGGATTACGGCAAGCTGATGGAAGAGGCGACGGCGCATAAGCTGCCCGTCTTCGTCATGCCGACCTATACGGCCATGCTGGCCCTGCGCGGTACGATCAGCAAAACCTACGGCTATAAGCAATTCTGGGAGTAAGCTATGGAACTGAACATCTACCATTTATACCCCGACGTGCTGAACCTCTACGGCGACCGCGGCAACGTCCTTTGCATGCAGCGGCGGCTGGAGTGGCGCGGCATGCAGGCGAATATCGTGAACGTCCCGATCGGCGCGAAGCTCGACGCGAAAAATTGTGACCTTATCTTCATCGGCGGCGGCCAGGACTTTGAGCAGGAGGTCCTTCTGGACGACCTGAAAGGGGAGAAGACCGCTGAGCTCAAGGCCGCCATCGAGGACGGCGTGCCCGTGCTCGCCATCTGCGGCGGCTATCAGATGCTGGGCCAGTACTACAAGACCTGGGACGGCCAGCAGTGCGACTTTACCGGCGCGCTCGACCTCTACACCGTCGGCTCCGAGCAGCGGATGATCGGCAACTATATGTTCTCCTGCGAAGAAGCAGGCTGCAACATCGTCGGCTTTGAAAATCACTCCGGCAAGACCTATCTCGGCTCCGGCGTCCGGCCCCTCGGCAGGGTGCTCGAGGGTTCCGGCAACAACGGCGAGGATGGCACGGAGGGCGCAAGATACAAAAACGTCTTCGCGTCCTATTCCCACGGCTGTCTGCTGCCCAAAAACCCGAAGCTGGCGGACCTGATCCTGCAGACCGCCCTCGAACGCAAATACGGAGCGCTCACGCTCCCGCCCCTCCCAGACACCCTCGAGACCGCGGCCCACACCTACATGGAAAACCGCCTGACCCATAAATAAGCGCCCCTACCCGAGATTACCCCGGGTAGGAAGTTTATTACGATATCCGCTGCCCCAAGGCTCCCTTGTGTAAAGGGAGCTGTCACCGAAGGTGACTGAGGGATTGATGCCCCGCCGCAGCGGAAAAGGCTCCCTTCCAGGGGAGCTGGCTCGGCGCAGCCGAGACTGAGAGGTTGCCACAAATTTGCACGAAAACCCAAACTGCAAGTTTAGCTTGCGGTTCGGAAAGGAAGAAACGAGCACAGAGGAAAAGAGACGTCGCTTGCGGCGGCTCGTTCCGTCGTGGTCGTTTCTGACGCGCCTCCGGCGGCCCCTTCTTTTCCGTCTTGCCGGAAAAGAAGGGGGAGAAAAGGGGCGCTTGGACGTGTTTGGTGCGTTCTGCCTCTGAATTCAGGCGAGGCCCAATGTTTCAGGCGTCGTTCCACACGGTGGTCACCTCACGGGCGTCTGACTACGCGCCGCCTGATACGTGGGTATCGAACTTGTAACTAGTTGCCTTAGAATATTTGCCATAAATAGAAGGTGCAGACCAAATTTGCTGGTCTGCACCTTTTTGCGAGGAGTTTTCTTTTTTGCGCGCGCCAAAGCCTTCCCCTATGAGGGAAAGTGGCACGGCGTAGCCGTGACGGATGAGGTGGGCTCCCTCGCCTGCAGGGCTCTGTTTACAGCGTCCTCGTACAGACCTCCCGGACTTTCGCCTGCAGGGCTTTGAGGTCGGTGAAGGTGTCGGGCCGTTTGGTCTCGTCGCGGAGGAGGGCGGAGGGGTGATAGAGGGCGGTAAAGAGGATGCCGCCCTTTTCGATGAACTGCCCGTGCTCGCGGGTGATCTTGAAATCCGGCCGGATCAGGCGCATGGCGGCGATGCGGCCGAGGCAGACGATGATCTTCGGCTTGAGGAGCTTCGTCTGCGCGCGCAGAAAATCGATACAGGCGTCCTGCTCGGTCTGCATGGGGTCCCGGTTTTTGGGCGGACGGCATTTGATGATATTCGTGATGTAGCAGTTGTGGCGGCCAAGGTCGATGATCGTGAGCATCTCGTCGAGGAATTTGCCCGCCGCGCCGACGAACGGCTCGCCCTGCAGATCCTCATTTTCGCCGGGGCCCTCGCCCACGAACAGCACCTCCGCGTCCTGTGGGCCGACGCCGAAGACGACATGGTGCCGCGTCTGTGACAGCGGACACCGCGTGCAGGACAGGCACGCGGACTGCAGCGATTCCCAGTTCAGCATGTGTACCTCCCTTATCTGCGGTCCGTCTCGTCGAACGGCAGGTCATAGTCCTCGCGGAACCGGCGGCGCCGGTCCTCCAGCGCGCGGCGGCGCTTTTCCATCCGCAGCCGGCGGATCTTCCGCTTGCGCAGCTGCACGAGCACGAACAGCACCAAAATCGCCCCCAGCGCGATCACGATAAACAGCACGACCCACTTCCACCAGTTGCGCTGGATATACGCGCCCGTCCCGGCCGCGGCGGAGGAGATCTCCGACTTGGCAACGTCCGCGATAGCCAGCAGCCTCGTCTGGCCGAGCACCTCGCCCGCGTACGTGACCGTAGCGGAGCCAAGCACGTCGCCCTCATGGACCGGCGCGTCGACGCTTTCGCTGTTGAGCTGGATCCTGGTCTCCAGCTGGTCCGGGTCGTAGTCGTTCGGAAGCAGGACCTTGATCTCGTCCTCCGGCGCGACGGCGACGGCCTCGGCGCCGGCGGAGTTGTTGATCTTCACCTGATCGACCGGGTACAGCGGCGACATCAGCGTCAGGTAGGAATAGTTGTCAAAGCCATAGTCAAACAGGCGCGCGCACTCCGTGAAGTTCTCCATCAGAAGATCGCCGCTGTCGAGCACCGTCGTGGCCGCGCCGCAGACGATGCCGAGCAGATCCAGCCCGTCGCCCGTGGCCTCCGAGATGACGCAGCGCCCGGCCTGGCTCGTATAGCCGGTCTTGATGCCGTGCGCCCGGGGATAGTACAGCGAGTTCGACATCGACTGGTAGATCAGCATATTCGTGGTCTTGAGCTTCGGGATATTCTGGCGCATGTTATCGTCGGGCAGCTTATATTCATACGTGTCGACGATCTGGCGGAAATTCTCGCTCTTGAGCGCGGCCTGTGTGATGATGGCAAGATCCCGCGCGGTGGTGTAGTGGCTCTCGTCGTGCAGACCGTGGGGATTGTTGAAATGCGTGTTGGTGCAGCCGAGCTCATAGGCCCGCTGGTTCATCATGCGCACAAAATCCGTCACCGAGCCCGCAACGTGCTCCGCAATGACGTTGCATGCGTCGTTGCCCGAGACGACCATCATGCAGTACAGCAGATTCTCCAGCGTCATCTGCTCGCCCACCACCAGACCGGCCACGCTGGAATCCTCGTCCAGATCGGCCAGCGCGGATTCCGAGACCGTCACGACGTCGGACAGGTTCCCGTTCTCCAGCGCGATCAGGCAGGTCATGATCTTGGTAAGGCTCGCGGGATAGACCCGCTCGTCGGCGTCCTGCTCATAGACGACACGGTTCGTGTTGAGGTCGATGAGCAGCGCGGCCTTGGCCGCCACGGAAAACTGCTCCCGGGATGAGAGCAGCTGATCCTCAGGGACGCTGTCGGCCTCGGCCGCGGCTTCCCCCGCGGAATTGTCCGAAGCGGTCTGAGCATCCGCCTGCGCGTCGGCGGCGGGTTCGGCGGTGACTGCAGATACCGGCGCGCACAGCAGCTGTATCAGCAGCAGCGCGGCCAGCAGCAGGGCAGAAATGTTTGTCTTTTTCATTTTTATCTCCATTTTCTTCGCGTCTGGATTGTACAGCGGCGAAAAAATATGCTATACTGAATTTGAACATTCGCGCAGCTGCGTGTATTCTTGATTATTATACCATATTCATCCGGTATGTCAAATGGAGGCGCGCGTATGAAGAAATTGCGGGTTTCCCCGGCGCTGCTCGCGCTGTGCGCGGCGGTGCTGCTGTTCGTGGGCGCATTCTTCCTCGGCCGGGCTTCCGCGCTCGGAGAGGCGCGTATCACCGTGCAGCGCGCCGCGCCCGCGTCCGACGCTTTGCAGATAGACGGCAGCGGGGAAGGGAAGCTCTGCCTCAATACCGCCACGCGAGAAGAGCTGCTTTCGCTTCCCGGCGTCGGCGAAAAGACGGCGGACCGGATCCTCAGCTACCGCGATACCTACGGCCGCTTTTCCGCCGTCGAGCAGCTGCTGGATGTGGAGGGCATCGGCCCGACGCTGCTCGAGCAGCTGCGCGGGCTCGTGACCGTGGACCAAACGGAGGGATGACATGAAAATACTTGTTGTTGATGATGAAAAGCTGCTGGTCAAGGGGATCAAATTCAACCTGGAAAACGACGGCTACGAGGTCGTGACCGGCTGCGACGGCATGGAGGCCGTCGAGCTTGCCGCGAGCGAATCGCCGGACCTGATCGTGCTGGATCTGATGATGCCGCGGCTCGACGGGCTGGAGGCCTGCACGAAGATCCGTGAATTCTCACAGGTCCCGATTATTATGTTAACCGCAAAATCCGAAGATATGGACAAGCTCCTCGGCTTTGAGCACGGTGCGGACGACTACCTGACCAAGCCCTTCAATATCCTCGAGCTCAAAGCGCGCATCCGCGCGCTCCTGCGCCGGGCCGGCGCGGCCAAAAAGCAGGAGCCGGAGCAGAAGCTCGTCTGCGGCCACATCACCCTCGACCGCAGCAGCCGCAGCGCCAGCCGCGAGAACGTGCCGGTCGACCTGACCGCGAAGGAATTTGACCTCATGGAGCTGCTGATGCGCAACCCGAACCGCGTCTACTCGCGCGAGACGCTGCTCGACGCCATCTGGGGCTACGATGTCAGCAGCGAGATCCGCACCGTCGACGTGCACATCCGCCGTCTGCGGGAAAAGCTGGAGCTCAACCCGGCGCAGCCGGAGCACATTCTGACCAAGTGGGGAGTTGGCTACTATTTCAAGTACTGAACGGCGCATCCGGCTGGTGCCGACCAGCTCGCAGCTGCGCAACGCGCTGGCGTATATGTCGATCACGGTGCTGGTGCTGGTGTTCCTGAATATCTATTCCGCCAGAGCCACCCGGGATCTGATGTTCAAGGCCAAATGCTCGTCCTCGCAGGATAAGCTGAAGGTCGTGACGTCCTCCTTTTCCGGCGTCGACGCCCTGACGCAGGAGACGACGGAGCAGATCATCTCCGTCATCGGCGACATGAACGTCACGCGCCTGCTTGTCACCGACGCGGCGGGCCGGACGCTCTATGATTCCGTGCCCGGCCAGAGCGCGGCGGGCAAGATGGTCCTGCTGCAGCAGGTCGTGCAGGCGCTCGAAGGCAACGACGTCTTCTGCTGCGTCTATGAGGACCATACCCTCAAAAGCTACGCCGCCGCGCCCATCCTCACACATGATACGGTGGTCGGCTGCGTGTATATGATGGAATACGACGCCTCGCAGGGCGGCATCATCGCGAGCCTCGAGCGGACGATCTTCCGCGGCTCGCTGGTGCTGATCGGCATCCTGTTTTTGTGCGCGGTCGTCTTTTCCATGACGGGCTCGGGGCGCATGCGGCAGATCCTGACCTCCATGCGGCTCGTGCGCGAGGGCGAATACAGCCATAAGATCCAGATGCGCGGCTCGGACGAATACGCCACGCTCGCCACCGAGTTCAACAAGCTCACCGACAAGCTCCAGCAGACGGAGATCACCGAGCGCCAGTTCGTCTCGGACGCGTCCCACGAGCTCAAGACGCCGCTGGCCTCCATCAAGCTGCTGTCCGATTCCATCCTGCAGAACGAGATGGACGCGGACACGATGCGCGAGTTCGTCGCCGACATCGGCGCGGAGTCCGACCGCCTGACGCGCATGGCGCAGAAGCTCCTCACGCTCAGCCGGGCCTCGGCCGACGAGACGGAGGGCGGCGAGCACGAGGTCGTGGACGTGGGGCGGACACTCTCGCGCGTGTTCCGTATGCTCGTCCCGCTGGCCGACCGCCAGACCGTCGAGCTGACCGCCAGCGTGGAAAAGGGCTGCACCATCCTCTCGTTTGAGGACGACGCCTACCAGATCCTGTTCAATCTCGTCGAAAACGGCATCAAATACAATCGCGAGGGCGGCAGCGTCCACGTGCGCGTGCGCCACGCGGACGATACCGTCGTCATCGACGTCGAGGATACCGGCACCGGCATCCCCGAAAGCGCGCTCCCGTCCATCTTCAACCGCTTCTACCGTGTCGATAAGGCCCGCAGCCGTCAGGCCGGCGGCGCCGGTCTGGGCCTTTCCATCGTGCATGAGATGGTCGGGCGGAATTTCGGCACGATCGAGGTCACGTCCAAGGTCGGCGAGGGCTCGCGCTTTACCGTGACCTTCCCCAGCTTCGGCTCCGGAGAGGAGGAAGACGGCGATGCGTAAAAACCGGAAAAAGCTCCGCCTGCTCGCGCTGCTGCTCGCGGCGCTCACGCTCTGCGGCTGCTCGGTCGCCGCGGCGGTGCGCAGGCCCGCCCAGCCCCAGCTGCAGCTCTACTACTGCCGCAAAGACAGCGGCGACACGAAGACCGGTGTATTGGGCACGCAGGAAGTCCCGGCGCAGACCGACCCCGCCGCCCTCCTCGAGACCTATCTGCATGGCCCGGAGGACGAAACGCTCGCGCTGCCCTTCACCCCCGGCGATACCTGCGCGGTCGAGTCTCTGCAGGATGGCGTCCTGACGCTCCGGCTGGAGCTGCGCGCGGCGGGGGACATCCGCACATCCCTGATCTACGCCTGCCTGACCTGCACCATGACCCAGCTTGAGTCCGTCCGCTCCGTCGCCTTCCACCGCACTGCCCAGCCGCAGCCGCAGACCGACGGCCCCTATACCGCGGACGATTTCGTTCTTCTTGACGCCTCGGCCGAGAACCCGGAATACGCCGTCCGGCTCTTCTATCCCGACAAAAACGGCCTTCTCACCCCCGTTACCACCGTGCTCGCCTGTACCGACCCGGACCAGCTGCCGCTGCTCGCCCTGCAGGCGCTCATCCGCGCGACCGTTCCGGTCAATCTCAGCCGCGTCGTCCCGGCGGGCACGCAGGTGATGGATATCTCCGTCTCCGACGGCACGGCCAGCGTGGTCCTCTCCGACCAGTTCATGAGCTGCGATACCTCCGCCGCCCGCGCGGGCAGCGCCGTGCGCTCCATCGCGGCGACGCTCTGCGACCTGAGCGGGGTCACGGCTGTCCGCCTCTCCGTCATCGGCGAATCCGGCCTGACCTACTACGACATTTCCGAGCCCATCACCCCCCAGCCGGACTGGTTTTGGAATAAAAAGGAAAACAGGAATATAGCCCCTTGAAAACCGGATTTTAGCATGCTATAATCAAAAATACAAATACAGGGTCAAAGAGGCTAGCCTCTTTTTTCTTCCGCAGGAACTGCGGAAGAATGTGCTCTGCTAAAAAACGGGAGGATAGAATCATGAAAAAACGGATATTAGCCTGTCTGTTGGCGCTGGTCATGCTGATCGGCCTTCTGCCGGTCACGGCGCTTGCAGTCGACGCAGGCGGCACGACGGTGCCCATGCTCGATGTTTCCAAGTCGAAGACGGCGACCGCGCTGGACGCGAACGGCCAGACGCAGATTACCCTGTCCCTGCCGAGCGCAGAGATGAAAAAAACGCTCGACGTGGTATTCGTTGTGGATAACGCGTTCCCGACAGACAACAATGATGCAGCGGATAAGGCTGCTGCTCTGCTAGACGAACTTCGGGGAATGAGTCAAGAAGGAAATCTGAACATCAATGTCGGTCTTGTGATTTCCGGCGGCTATAAGCCTATTCTGCATAAAGTCGACCTTGAAGATATTTCTGTGACCAAAGAAAAGATTCAGGATGCCCTCGATAAGAGCAAAACAAATTGGAAACAGAAAGAAGGCCGCAAGGGCAGCAATATTCAGGCTGGTATCGAAACCGGTCTGGCTATGCTGGAGGAGGAGGATCAGGCGGATAAAGAGAATAAATATCTGATTCTGATCTCTGATGGCGGCGCGTTCTCGTGGTATGATAAAGAGACGGGCAAGGCGTGGTCAAAAGTTTACTATCAGTTTTCAAAAGAAAAAGCTGAGGAAGAAAAAACATTTAGTGAGGACAAGCAGTCTGAGCTTTATTACTGGTGCAATCCGCATGATTTCCAGCAGCGATATAAGCAGGACTCCTCGACGGAAGCCATTGGCTATACGCGTGATGATTTCACGGCACTGATGAATAAAACAGCTGCAGAAGTGGATAAGAACTCCATTCCTCAGCCGGATACGAGCCTTTGGAATCCGACAAAGTTTTCAAAAAGCGACAAAAAAGAAAAGACCCAATATCAATATGGGTATGCATGGCATGAGGTCAGCGGCGTTTTTGCAGACCCCAGCGTTGAGTGCGCTTATAATGCAATCAGCATGTTGGAAAATCCCGATTACATCACATCCCGTGAGGCCGCGCTTTACCATACGGCAAAATCAATTGAATATGCAAGCGAGCGGGTGAACTTTATCTTTGTCTCGTTCCCGTATTATCCTGCCAAGGTAGGCTTGTTTGGTGTAACAGAAAGCTTTAAGGACTATGTGGCACAGTATGAAAATGTAAAGCTCTACCGTGTGGATGGGGAAGGGGAAAAAGACAAATATCCTGCTGGATATACTGTTACCGAGAAAGATGAAGTCTTCGGCTCCATCAAGACCGACCTCGTCCAGCTCGTTGCGGAAGGTTCCAGAGTCGAAGACACCATCGGCAGCAACTTCGAGCTTGTCAGCATCGATTCCCTGACCGTCGACGACCAGAAGCTGGACTGCACGCGGAGCGGCAATACCTATAACTTTGGCAATAATGCGGGACAGCCCCACTTTGTCGTGACGTATGACGCAGAGAATAAAATGCTCACGTGGAACATCAACGAAACGATCACGAAGGCGAACACCGTGCAGCTGAAGTACACCCTCAAGCTGACGAACCCCAAGAGCGAAGCCGGTACCAACGGCGTGAACGACCTCAACGGTGACGGCAAGGAAGACGCGACAGGCAAGGTCTATGCCCCCGCCGAAGCGCTCTACACCAACGAAAACGCATATCTGTTCCCCAAGGACAGCACAAGCCACGATGGCAAGAAGCAGGAATTCCCGAAGCCCTCTGTGGCTGTCGATGAGAACGCCATCCCGGACTACCTGCTCCCCATCCTGAACCTGAAAAAGGCGACGCCGAAGCTCAACACGCGCGATCACTTCGCCTACGTGCAGGGCTATCCTGACGGGACGGTCAAGCCCGCGGGCAGCATCACCCGGGCCGAGGTCGCGGCCATCCTCTTCCGCCTCATGGATGCCGACTCCCGCAGCCTCTACTACTCCACCGCCTCCGGCTTCCGCGACGTGGACTCTGCCAAGTGGTATAACACCTACGTTGCCACCCTCAACAACGCCGGCGTCATCACCGACAGCCGCACCGGCTATTTCCGCCCCAATGACGCCATCACCCGCGCCGAGCTCGCCGCCATGCTGGCGCAGTTCGCCGAGAAGAAGTCCGCCGCGATCTACTTCTCTGACGTCTCCGCAGGCTACTGGGCCGCAAACGCCATCGCCCTGACCGCAAATCTCGGCTGGATCAACGGCTACCCCGACGGCACCTTCGGCCCCGATAAGACCGTCACCCGCGCCGAGCTCATGGCCATGGTCAACCGCGCTACCGGCCGCGCCCCGGAGTCCACGGGCGCCCTCCTCTCCGGCATGAAGACCTGGAAGGACAACGCTGATACCGCCCGCTGGTACTACCTTGACGTCCAGGAAGCCACCAACAGCCACACCTACCTCGGCGCCCCCACCGAAACCTGGACCTCCCTCACCGCCACCCCCGACTGGTCTCAGTACGAATAAGCGCCCCAAACAAAAAGGAACCATCCCCCGGATGGTTCCTTTTTTATCTGTCAACGCAGAAGTCTTGCCGCATGCGCCCCCAAAAAAAGCCTCCCCTTCCAGGGGAGGTGGCTCGGCGAAGCCGAGACGGAGAGGTCGTGCCAAATTTGTGACAACCTCTCAGTCAGCCTTGCGGCTGACAGCATCCCTACCCCTTTTGTCCCTTCGGGACATTTCCCCCTGACAGGGGGAATCGGCCCCTGAAAGGGGAGCCTTTTCCGCTGCGGCGGGTTCACCCCTCAGGCCCTTCGGGCCAGCTCCCCTTGACAAGGGGAGCCTTGGGTGCGGGCGTAAAAAAGCCTCCCCTTGTGAAGGGGTGGTGCCGAGCAAAGCGAGGCGGAGAGGTTCTGCCAGCGGTTACGATCCGTCCCTATTCACAGCGAATAATCCGCGTCCCCGTTATCAGCTTTTTTGACCGCGGGGCGGCCGGGGATGCGGCGCAGGGGGTCGTAGCGGAAGCGGCGGCAGTGATGATCGCTCGGCACGACGCCGCAGAACTGGCAGACCATCGACTCCCCGTCGATCTTCCCCGCAAACTGGCAGTAAGTACAGTATCGGTCGATCTTCTTTCGAAACAGCATGGCATAGCGGCCTTTCTTTCATATATGCCCCCATTATACACGACCCTCCCGCAAAATGCTATGGTACTTTTTGCGAAAATACAGCAGCAGCACCGACGAGAGCAGCAGCATGACCGGCCCCGCCGTCTCCGTCATGGTCCTGGCTCCCAGAGTAGGCGCGCACCACCGCCCGACCTGTGCCAGCGGCGCGAGCAGCAGCGTCAGCGCGGCGGCGATGGCCCCCTGCAGCATCTTGCAGCCCGGCAGCTGCCGCCCCTCCAGCCCCGCGTCCGCTGCGGCGGCCCGGCTCTGTGCGAGAATGCTGAGCCCGCCGAACGACAGCAGGAACGACGCGATGCACAGCTTCCAGACCGGCGCGAGCGTACACGCCCGCAGCGCCGCGCACCCGGCCGATAGTTCCAGCGCGCCCAGCGCCAGCGGCGCGGCATCCGCCGGAAGATGCGCCCCCGCGGCCAGCCGCAGATACCCCGAGAGCACGGAAAAGACCGTGACGAACATGCAGACATGGATGGCGCTCATCCCCGCCCGGCGGACCGCCTCGGAAAACGCCGCGGCAAAGTCCGGCTGCGCCTGCCGCTGCGGGGCGCTGTGGGCGCGCTGGGCAGCCGTCAGCGGCTTTGCCGTTAACCGGCAAGTCAGCACCGCGGCAGCCAGCTGCACGCCGCAGAGCAGCGCCCCCGCGCCCGGATGCGCAAAGACCGCGCCGCCCAGGAAGCCAAAAATAAACGACGGCCCCGCCTGATTGCAAACCGCCAGCGCATGCTCCGCCTCATCCCGGCTCAGCTCGCCGCGCTCGTACAGAAGCCCCACGGCCTGCACCCCGGCGGGGTAGCCGCCCGTCATCCCGATCACGAACGCGCTCCCCGCGTTCGGCGGCAGCCGCAGCAGCCGCGCAGCCAGCCCGCCGAACCTCGCCGAGACCCGTGCCGAAAATCCGAGCAGCACGAACAGATTGCTGCAGACAAAAAACGGAAACAGCGACGGCAGAATGACCTGCCCGCAGAGCGTCAGGCCGCTGCGCACGCCCTCCGCCGCGGTCTGCGGCAGCGCGATCAGCACCCCGAACGCCGCTGCCAGCCCCAAGCCCTGCGCGAGCATCCTTCCCCGGCGTCTTTGCATACGGCATCCCTCCCGGAGAAATCCTATGCCCGGCAGGAAAGAATTAGTCGGTCCGGCATAAGAATGGAGCATAGGGCCGTGCGTTTCCCGCGGCCCGCAGAAAGGGGAGAGGTGGATACCGTGAAACTGCGTTCGTATCTGGCCGCCGCGGCCATGAAGCTGGGCCTCCCGGCGGATATCGCCGCAGGCCTGCCGCACATGGAGGTCAACGGCTTTCAGGAATGCTCGGTCGACCGCCATACCGGGATCCTGGAATATAACGAGGAACGGATCGTCATCGGGCTCAACATCGGCTGCCTTGTTGTCACCGGCCACGCGCTGCAGATCCAGCGCATGCACCGCGAGCGCCTGACGATCACCGGGCGGATCACCTGCCTGACCTATGGAGACGGAGGGACAGCCGGATGTGGCGGGTGATCTGGTTCTTCCTCGGCGTGACGCGCCTGCAGGTGACCGGCGCGAGCCCGGAATGGTGTCTGCAGCGGCTGGCAAAGGCCCGCGTCCCATTTCACTTCTGCGGCAAGCCGGACGCCTTCACGGCCGGGATCTGGATCCTGCGGCGCGATGAAGCGCGAGTGACCCGCCTCGTCCGCGCCGCCGGATGCGAATGCCATGTGGAGGAGCGGGGCGGCTTCCCGGCCGTTTTCGGCGGGCTGCAGCGGCGGCTGTGGCTGCCGGTCTTGCTGCTCGCGGCTGCCGCAGCGGCGGTGATCGTGCCGAAATTCGTCTTTTTCTACACTGTCGAGGGCAACGAGACCGTCCCGTCGGCGCAGATCCTGCGCGAGCTGCAGGAGCTCGGCGTCGGCTTCGGGACCTACGGCCCGTCCATCAAGCCGCAGGAGCTGAAAAACCAGATGCTCCTGCGCATCCCGAAGCTCCAGTGGCTGACGGTCCAGCAGAGCGGGATGCGTGCGGTCGTCGTCGTGCGCGAGCGGCCGGAAAAAGAGCCGGTGCTCGACCGGCGCTCGCCGGTCAACGTGGTGGCCGCCCGCGCGGGCGTTCTCACGCGCGTGCAGGCCGAGGCCGGCAACTGCCTCTGCGCGCCCGGACAGGCGGTGACGGCCGGGGAACTGCTCGTCTCGGCCTATACCGACTTCGGCTTCAAAACGCAGGTGACTGCCGCCCGGGCCGAGATCTACGCCGAGACCATCCGCAAGGCCACCTGCGTTCTGCCGCAGCACCGGAGCGTCAAGGAGGCAAAAACCGCCCGCCGCAGCGCCGTATCGCTGCTGGTCGGGCAGCGGCGGATCGCGCTCTTTGGCGGCGGCGTCCCGGAAAAGCCCTGCGAAAAGGAGACAAAAACCTACTGGCTGACCCTTCCCGGCGGCTTTTCTTTGCCGTTGGGGATTGCAATTACAGGAATTAATGAGTATGATACAAGAGATGAAATTCTGCAGGAAGCAAGCGTGCAGCAGAGTCTGCTCGGGCAGATCCAGACCCGGGCGCAGCGCGATATGATCGCCGGAACGATCCTGGACAGCCGCTGCCGCATCCAGACAGCGGACGGCTGCATCCGGCTGTGCGCGACCCTGCGGTGTGAAGAAATGATTGCCCGCATGCAGCCGGCAAACCTGAAGGAAGCGATCGAATGACAGAACGAACCATCAACGCCGAGCGCGTCGAGCAGCTGATCGACGTCTTCGGCTCCTTTGACGAAAATATCCGGAAGATCGAAGACGCCTTCGGCGTCCGGATCACCAACCGCAACAACGAACTCAAGGTCTCCGGCGACGAGGAAGCGGCCGACAAGGGCTGCCGCGCCATCGAGGCGCTGCTCGCGCTTGCCGCCAAGGGCGAGGAGATCGACGAGCAGAAGGTCCGCTATCTCATCAACCTCGTCAATACCGGCAACGAAGACCAGGTCAGCAAGATCGCCAAGGACGTCGTCTGCGTCACGGCCAAGGGCCGCCCCGTCAAGGCCAAGACCATCGGCCAGCAGAACTATCTGAAGGCGATCGAGAAAAATACCATCACCATCGGCGTCGGCCCCGCCGGTACCGGCAAGACCTACCTCGCCGTGGCGGAGGCCGTGGCGGCCTTCCGCGCCAAGACGGTCAACCGCATCATCCTGACCCGCCCGGCCGTCGAGGCGGGCGAGCGGCTGGGCTTTCTGCCGGGCGACCTGCAGAACAAGGTCGACCCGTATCTGCGGCCGCTCTACGACGCGCTGTTCGACATGCTGGGGCCGGAGACCTACGGCAAATATCTCGAGCGGGGCAACATCGAGGTCGCGCCGCTGGCCTACATGCGCGGCCGGACGCTCGACGACAGCTTTATCATTCTCGATGAGGCGCAGAACACCACGCGCGAGCAGATGAAGATGTTCCTGACCCGCCTGGGCTTCGGCTCGAAGATCGTCATTACCGGCGATATCACGCAGATCGACCTGCCGGGCGACAAGGTCAGCGGCCTGAAAGAGGCCATCCGCGTGCTCGACGACGTGGAGGATATCCAGATCTGCCGCCTCACGCCCGCCGACGTGGTCCGCCATGTGCTCGTGCAGCGCATCGTCGCCGCTTACGACAAATATGAAAAGAGCCGTCTTCCAGACGACCGTGCCCGGAAGTTCACACAAAAACCGCAGACAAAGAGGAATCTGAAATGAAGCATCGTATCGTGATCCGCTGTGAAGCTCACAGCCTGAGCGATTTTGCGCTCAAGCAGCAGATCGCCAAATGTATCACCGCCGCGCTGGACAAGCAGGGCGTCGACACGCCCTGCGAGATCAACGTGCTCGTCACGGACGACGAGGGCATCCGCGCCATCAACAAGGCCTACCGCCAGATCGACAAGGCGACGGACGTGCTCTCGTTCCCGATGTTTGAGCTGACACCCGGCAAGCTCCCCGCGTCGTGGGAGAGCTACAAGGATCCGGATACCGGCCTTGTGCCGCTCGGCGACATGGCCATCAGCCTCGAGCGGGCCAAGCAGCAGGCGGCTGAGTTCGGCCACAGCGCCCGCCGCGAGGTCGGCTATCTCACCATCCATTCCATTCTGCACCTGCTGGGCTACGACCATGTGGACGAGGGCCCGATGAAAAAGCAAATGCGCGCCGCCGAAGAGGCGATCCTCGCCGAAATCGAACTGCCGAGATGATGGAGCAGAATCTTTTTATCCGCCGCGCTGCAGTCACGGATGCGGAGTTGCTTGCCGAGACCCGGCGCAGCGCATGGGACGCGACGTATCGTGGAATCTATCCGGATGCATGGATCGACGAATATGATCTTGCTGAACAGACGCAGCGGGAACGGGCGAGGCTGGAGCAGACAGATTATATGGCATATCTGGTCATGGACGGCGGCCAGTGTGCAGGCTATTTCAGCTATGGCGCGGCAAGCCACGGTGGCTATAAGGACTTTTCTTTTTGCCTCAATTCTCTGTACCTGCTGCCGCCGTACCAGCATATGGGCCTGGGTCGACGCATCTTTGCACAGGTGCGTCAGGCCGCGCGGGAACGGAAACTGGACAGTTTTTTCTGCGGCTGCAATGTACATAATCTGCCCGCACGGCGCTTTTATGAAAAAATGGGCGGCGTGGTCGGAGAAATTGATGACGGACATGAGAATCTGGCCGAGGACCAGATGTATTTTGAATTTTGCACAGGAGAACAGATATGAAAACCAAAACCGCGATGATCACGATCGCCGGGCGGCCGAATGTCGGCAAGTCCACGCTTGCCAACGCGCTCGTCGGCGAGAAGATCGCCATCGTATCCCATAAGCCTCAGACCACCCGCAACCGCATCTGCGCCATCGTCGACCGCGGCGATACGCAGCTCGTCTTCATCGACACCCCGGGCTTCCACCGCCCGCGCACGAAGCTCGGCGACTACATGGTGAACGTCGTCAACCAGTCGGTCGCCGACGTCGACGCCGTCATTCTGCTTGTCGAGCCGATCGCCAACGTCGGCCCGCAGGAGCAGGAGCTCATCGAAAAGATCAAGGAGGCGAACGTCCCCGCGATCCTCGTCATCAATAAGATCGACACGGTGGAAAAGGAAAACCTGCTGCCGGTCATCGCGGCCTATAAGGACCTTATGGACTTCGTGGATGTCATCCCCATCAGCGCCAAGTGGCACGACGGGCTGGACAGCCTCATGCAGGTCTGCGAGGGCTTTGCGCAGGAAGGGCCGTTCATGTTCCCGGAAGGGATCTCGACCGATATGCCGGAAAAGCAGGTCATGGCCGAGATCATCCGCGAAAAGCTCCTCTGGAACCTCGAAAAGGAGATCCCGCATGGGACCGCGGTCGAGATCACGAAATTCTCCGAGCGGGATGACGGCATCATCGACCTCGACGCGACGATCTACTGCGAAAAGGCCAGCCACAAGGGCATCATCATCGGCAAAAACGGCCAGATGCTCAAAAAGATCAGCACCGATGCCCGCAAGGACTGCGAGCGCTTCATGGGCACGAAGGTCTTTCTGCAGACCTGGGTCCGCGTCAAGGAAAACTGGCGTGACAGCGACTTCATGATCTCCAACTTCGGCTATCACAAAGACTGAAACTGCCAGCATAGCGTCTGCCCGACCGGCTCATCCTAATCCCAGAGGAGGGCGAGCCAATGAAAGCAGAATTTTTGTGGGAAGTTTTTACCGAGACCGGCGCGCCGGAGGCGTATCTGCTCTACAAGGACGCCGGACGCGCAGCATCCGCTATGAGCAAACGGGAAGCAGCCTATGTACCTGACGACACGGGGGCTTGTCCTCCGGACAACAGAATATAAGGAGACGGACCGCATCCTGACGATCCTGACCGATCACGACGGGCTCCTTTCCGTCAAGGCCCGCGGCGTGCGCTCGAACCGGTCGAAGCTCAAGGGCGCCTGCCAGCTGCTGACGTATGCCGAGTTCACCATCAGCGATGCGCGCGGCTTCACGGCTATCACCGAGGCGACGGCCATCGAGATGTTCCCGGAGCTGCGCAATGACCTGCTGCTGCTGTCGCTTGCGAGCTATTTTGCCCAGCTGGCGGAGGTTTTGTCGCAGGAGGATGCGTCGAGCCCGGCGCTGCTGTCTTTGATCCTGAACGCGCTTTACGCGCTATCAAAGCTCAAAAAGCCGCCGCGGCTCGTCAAGGCCGCGACGGAGCTGCGGCTGGCCGCCATCGCGGGCTATATGCCGGAGCTTTCCGGCTGCTGTGTGTGCGGCAGGGAAGACCCGGACCGCTTTTCCATCGCCGACGGGACGCTGGTATGCGCCGGCTGCCGCGCGTCCGACGGGGTGCGAATGCCGCTGTCTCCGGCGTCGCTGGCGGCGATGCGGTACATCGTCTCCTGCCCGGATAAGAAGCTCTTTTCCTTCACGCTCACGGGCGCTGCGGAAAAGGAGCTGTGCGACGCGGCGGAGAGCTATCTGCTGACCCAGCTCGAGCGCAGCTTTTACACCCTCGACTTTTATAAATCACTTCTGGTTGAATAGAAGGCCCCGCCGGATCCGGACGGGAGCCGAAAGAACAGGAACCGCTTATGAACGAACAATATGAAAAATCCCTGAGCAAGCTCGAGCTGGACAAGGTCCTCTCGCTGCTTGCCGACCACGCCTCCTCGCAGGCGGCGAAGGACCGCTGCATGGCCATCCGCCCGTCTGCGGACGCGGATGAGATCCGGCACCTGCTGGAAGAGACGAGCGCGGCCTGCAAATGCATCACGATCAAGGGCTCGCCGTCGTTCGGCGGGCTGTATGACGTCGGCGCGTCGCTCGACCGCGCATACCGCGGCGGCTGCCTCAGCCCGGAGGAACTGCTGCGGATCGCCGGCGTGCTGCGTGCCGCGCGGCAGGCGAAGAGCTATGCCGAGGGCGAGGGCGCCCAGGAAGCTTCGGTCCTTGATCTGTATTTTCAGCAGATCACGAGCAATAAATACCTCGAAGAACGCATCTTCAACTCCATCCTCTCCAAAGACGAGATCGCGGATGCGGCCAGCAGCGAGCTTGCCTCCATCCGCCGCAAGATCCGCCAGCAGAGCGCGAAGATCCGCGAGTCCCTGCAGAAGATCATCACCTCGCCGTCCTACGCGAAGATCCTGCAGGAGCCGATCGTGACCATCCGGTCCGACCGCTTTGTCGTGCCCGTCAAGGCCGAGTGCAAGGGGCAGCTGCCCGGACTCGTCCATGACGTGTCTTCCTCCGGCAGCACCTACTTCATTGAGCCCATGTCCGCCGTCAACGGCAACAACGAGCTGCGCGAGCTGTTCATGGCCGAGCGCAAGGAGATCGAGCGTATCCTCGCCGAGCTCTCCGCGGAGTCGGCCGACCACCGCGAGCAGATCAAGCTCGACTACGATGTGCTGCTCGAGCTCGAGTGTATCTTCGCCCGGGCGCGGCTGTCGTTCGCCATGCGGGCCATCTGCCCGGAGGTGCGGACCGACGGCCAGCTGAACCTCATCCGGGCCCGCCATCCGCTCATCACCGGCAAGACGGTCGTCCCGATCTCCGTGCGGCTGGGCAGCGATTTTGACACGCTCATCATCACCGGCCCCAACACCGGCGGCAAGACCGTTACGCTCAAGACCATTGGCCTGCTCACGCTCATGGCCGAGTGCGGTCTGCATATCCCTGCCGACGACGGCAGCTCCATCAACGTCTACGAGCAGGTCTTCGCCGACATCGGCGACGAGCAGTCCATCGAGCAGTCGCTTTCCACCTTCTCGTCGCATACAAAGAATATCGTGGAGATCCTCAAGGTCTGCGACCGCGACAGTCTCGTCCTCTTCGACGAGCTCTGCGCCGGTACCGACCCGGCAGAGGGCGCGGCGCTCGCCATCGCCATCATCGAGTTCTGCCGCAAATGCGGCGCCGGCGTCGCCGCCACAACGCACTACGCCGAGCTCAAGCTCTATGCCATGCGCACGAGCGGCGTCATGAACGCCTCGTGCGAGTTCAACGTCGAGACTCTGCAGCCGACCTACCGGCTGCTCATCGGCGTTCCCGGCAAGTCCAATGCGTTTGCCATCTCCAAGCGCCTGGGGCTCGATGACGGCATTCTGGAGCAGGCACGGAGCCTGGTCAGCCAGAACGACGTGAACTTCGAGGATGTCCTGACCCAGCTCGACCAGCAGCGGCAGGAGATGGAAAAGGCGAAGGAAGAAGCCGAGCGCCTGCGCCGCGAGACCGAGAAGCAGAAGGAAAAATCCGACGAATACTACGCCCAGATCAAGCAGGAGAAGGAAAAGGCCGCCCAGCAGGCTCGCAAGGAGGCCCAGTTCATCATCGACGACGCCCGCCGCGCAGCGGACGCAGTCTACGAAGAGCTCAAGCAGCTGCGCAAGCAGGCCAAAAACGGCGCGTTCATCCCTGGCTCCAACGAAAAGCAGGCCGGGATGCGCCGCAGCCTCAACGAGGCGGAGCAGAAGCTGCAGCCACAGCGCGAGCAGAAGGCCCGGCCCGAGGCGACCCGCGCCATCCGCGTGGGCGACACCGTGGATCTGCTGAAGCTCGGCACGAAGGCGTCGGTGCTCGCCATCAACAAGGACGGCAGTTACCAGCTGCGCGCCGGGATCATGCAGGTGACGGCGAAGCCCGACGAGGTGTATCTGCTCGAAAATGAGACGCAGAATGCGGCCAAAAAGGTCATCGCGGGCAAGGTCCGCGAGCTCAAGGCCGCGGCCCAGCCGGAGCTCGACATCCGCGGCATGGCCGTCGACGAGGCGCTGCCGGTCCTGGATAATTTCCTGGACGCGGCCTACATGGGAAATCTGCCGAACGCCCGCATCATCCACGGCAAGGGCACGGGCGTGCTCCGCTCCGCCGTGCAGGAGGAACTGCGCCGCTGCAAATACGTCAAGTCGTTCCGCCTCGGCGTCTACGGTGAGGGCGAGTCTGGCGTGACGATCGTGGAATTCAAGTGAATGCGGAAGAAAGTGGAAGTGTCATGAAATAATGATTGACATTTCAATGAAATTTGCTAAAATTAGAAAGACGAAAGAGAGTGCCCAGCCTTGTACATCGGGCACGCCCAGCATGATATATAAGGAGTGTCGTCTATGTACATGCAGCAATCCATCGTAAAGTGCGAATCCGGCCTTTATAACCGTCAGGCCACCTACTTCATTCAGAAGGCCAACGAGTTCAAGTCCAGCATCTGGGTCGAGGTGGAAGACCGCAAGATCAACGCCAAGAGCCTGCTCGGCGTTCTGTCCATGGGCATCACCAAGGGCACGCGCGTCAGCATCATTGCTGAGGGCCCCGATGAGGAAGAAGCAGTCAAGGCACTGACCGATATGCTCGTAAAAGAGGTTTTCTGAGCATTTTTCATCCGGAACCGACAGGAGGGGCGCTGCCCCTCCTGTCCATGTACTTTGAATCTGATTTGCCGGCGTTGCGTCTGCAGCGCTTTTTTTATTCGTATGACATTTGAAGAACTCAAAGACAAGGCGCTCTCGCTGCCCTACGAGCCGGGCGTGTACCTGATGCAGGACAAGACCGGCACGGTCATCTACGTCGGCAAGGCGAAGAAGCTCAAAAACCGTGTCAGCCAGTATTTTCAGGATACGGCCTCCCATACGCCGAAGACGCGGAAGATGGTCTCGCAGATCGACCATTTCGACACCATCGTCGCCCGGTCGGAATTTGAGGCGCTCGTGCTCGAATGCTCGCTCATCAAGCGGCACATGCCCAAGTACAACATCCTCCTGAAGGATGACAAGGGCTACCCGTATCTGCGCGTCGATCTGGCGGAGGACTATCCCACCATGCAGATGGTCAGCCGCATTACCGGCGACAAGGCCAGCTACTTTGGTCCCTTCGGCGGCCGCTTCGTGACGCAGCATGTGATCGATACGCTGCGGCTGACGCTCAAGCTGCCCGGCTGCTCCAAGCAGTTCCCGCGCGACCTCGGCAAGGAGCGTCCCTGCCTGAACTACCACATGAACAACTGCGACGGCTGGTGCCAGCTCTCGCGCAGCCAGAAGGACTACCACGCCCGGATGGAGCAGGCCGTCCTCATCCTGCAGGGGAACTACAAGCAGGTGGCGGGCGAGCTTCGCGCGCAGATGGAGACCGCGGCGGACAAGCTGCAGTTTGAGCTGGCGGCGTCGCTGCGCGACCGGCTGCGGGCCGTGGAATCCCTTGGCGAAAAGCAGCTCGTCACGGCCGGGACGATGGCCAACACCGACGTCATCGGCTACTATCAGAACGAAACGCGGGCCTGTTTTGCAGTCCTGCATTATGTAAACGGAAGCCTGCTCGATAAGGAATACGAGATCCTCGCCACGGCCGACGATCCGAAGGAGGCCGTCTCGTCGCTCGTCAAGCAGTTTTATCTCGTCCGCGGCGCGGCGCCCAAGGTCATTCTGACACCGTTTGAGATGGAGGACGCGGAGCTGTTCTCCGCACTTCTGCAGCAGGAGCTGGGCAAGAAGGTCCTCATCCGTATGCCGCAGCGCGGCGACAACGTCCGTCTGGTCGAGCTGGCGCAGAAAAACGCCCGCGAAGAAGCCGAGCGCATCACCACCAAGGCGGAGCGCCGCACCGGCACGCTCGGCGTGCTGGCCGATATGCTCCACCTGCCGGATACCCCGCACCGGATGGAATCCTACGACATCTCCAACCTGGCCGGGACGGATATTGTCGCCTCCATGGTCGTCTTTCAGGATGGAAAGCCGCTCAAATCGGCCTATAAGCGCTTCAAGGTCGAGGGCCTGACCGATCAGGACGACTACGCGTCCATGCATCAGGTCCTGCTGCGGCGGCTGACGCACTATGTCCAGCAGGATGCGGGCTTCGCAGAGCGCCCGGACGTGCTGCTCATCGACGGCGGCATCGAGCACGCGCGGGTCGCGGAGGACGTGCTGCAGACGCTCGGGCTGTCGATCCCGACCTACGGCATGGTCAAGGATGACCGCCACCGCACCAGAGCGCTCGTCACCGCTGCGGGCGATGAGATCGCCATCAGCGCCGTTCCGTCTGTGTTCGCCCTCATCGGCACCATCCAGGAGGAGACGCACCGCTTTGCCATCACGTACCAGCGCACGCTCCGCTCGCGCCGCATGAAGGCCTCCGGACTGGAGGATATCCCCGGCATCGGCGAAAAGCGGCGGCAGGCGCTGCTGAAGAAATTCCGCTCCGTCAAGGCCATTTCCCAGGCCGGACAGGCCGAGCTGGAGCAGGTCCTGCCGGTCCCGGCCGCGCAGGCCGTCTACCGGCATTTTCACCCGCAGGAAGGAGGAACCGCATGCGCGTCATCACAGGAACCGCCAGAGGCGTCCCGCTGAAGGCTCCGAAGGGCATGGATACCCGCCCGACCATGGACCAGGTCAAGGAGGGCATTTTCTCCGCCATCCAGTTTGAAGTGGAGGGGCGGCGCGCGCTCGACCTGTTTGCGGGCTCGGGCCAGCTCGGCATCGAGGCGCTCAGCCGCGGCGCGGCGCACTGCACCTTTGTGGACAAGGGCAGGGAGCCCATCGCCGTCATCCGGGAGAACCTGAAAAAGACAAGGCTGGAAGAACGTGCTACGGTCGTGCAGGCAGATTACAGTTCCTGGCTGAAAACCTGCCGCCAGCAGTACGATCTGATCCTTCTGGACCCGCCTTATGCAGAAGTTTTTTTGGAAACTGCCCTAAAAATCGTATCAGAAATTGACATTTTGACGAACAGTGGTATAATAGTCTGTGAAAGACCATTTGACAAGAGCCTGCCGGAGCAGATCCCGGGCCTTGTCCGTTACCGCGATTACCGCTACGGCAAAGCCGCGGTGACGATCTTCCGCAGAGGATAACCGTCTGGAGGACGCATGAAAACAGCCATTTATCCCGGCAGCTTCGATCCTGTCACGAACGGTCACCTCAACATCATCACCCGGGCCGCCCGGAGCTTTGACCGGCTGATCGTCTGTGTGATGTACAACTGTGAAAAAAGCCCCATGTTCACGCCGGAAGAGCGTGTGGATCTGATCCGCCGCGTGACCGCCGGCATCCCCAATGTCGAGGTCATGCACTCCGACAAGCTGCTGGCCGATTTTGCGCGCGAACAGGGCAGCTCCATTATCATCAAGGGCCTGCGGGCCGTTTCTGATTTTGAACGCGAATTCCAGATGGCGCTCATGAATCACAAACTCAATCCCGGACTTGATACCATGTTCCTGACTGCCGAGCACCAGTTCATGTACCTGAGCTCCAGCGCCGTCAAGGAGCTGGGCCGGTATGATGCCGACGTGAGTGATTTTCTCCCGGCCGAGATCATCCCGGACTTCAAGGCTCGCATGATGGAGCAAATCTAAGGAGGTAATTTTATGGCAAGCGGTATTGAAGAGATCCTGACAACGTTATACGAGATGGTGCAGGATGCGTGGAGCCTTCCGCTCGGCGCAGACAAGTGCGTGCTCGAACGCGACAAGGTCCTCGATCTTCTCGATGAGATCAGCAACCAGCTTCCCGGTGAGCTCAAGCAGGCCAAGACGATCGTCGAATCCCGCAATGAGGTCATTACCAACGCCAAGCGCGAAGCCGAGAATATTCTCAAGCAGGCTGAGCAGCGTGCCCGCCAGATGATCTCGCACGAAGAGGTCTATCTGCAGGCCCAGAAGGAGGCCGACGATCTCATGAAGAACGCCCAGGCCAAGATCAAAGAGCTGCGTCAGGTCACCAACGACTATGTCGACGACTCCATGAAGCGCACGGAAGACGCCATCGCTCAGGCGCTCAGCGAGGTCCGCGAGTCGCGCAGCAAGTTCCGCGCGCTGGTCAACCCGCAGCAGGCAAAGCCCTCGCCCATCATCGAGGACGTGTAAGCGTCCGATCCCCATATCGTCACAAGCTGAGAAGAGGAGTAAGACCCGAAGACGCAGCCCCAGAGAGAAGGCGGCCGGTGCAAGCCTTTGCGCGTGCGGATCTTTGTCGCCTCCGAGCTGTCGGGCTGAACGCAGTAAGCCCGGCCGGGTCCTCCCGTTACAGAGCCTTGAGCGCCCGGTCTTCCGGGAATGCAGGTGGTACCACGGTCTATGATCGCCCTGAGCTGTTGCTCAGGGCGTTTTTCGTATCGAAAGGAGCTATATGACAGAGTATCGATTTGTATTGACGCCATACGACCCCTCGCTTGCAGATGAGCTTTCCCGCGCGCTTGAAAAGCGGACGGAGCTGTCTTCACGAAAAAAATATCCCGGCCTCTGGCGGCAGACCGACCGGCTGCACGCCTATAACGAACGAACCGGAAACGCCGGAACCGGAAAGGGCAGAAAAATCTTCCGCACAGTATTGACGATCGTACTTCTTCTGCTGGGTTTATTCCTGCTGATTCCCGGTCTGATGGATCCCAAGAACCTGAAGGGACCATTGATCGTGGGGATTCTCGCCGTTTCCTGTGCGCTGTTCCGCATTGCCATTTCCATTCTGAACCGGCGCGGGCAGAAGCGGGATCCACGCTACGACGCGGCGGCCGAAAAAGTCTTTGCAAAGCTGCGGCAGTTTGACACTGCCAACCATCCGCGCGCTGTTTTTTCAGAGGATGGTATGCACGTGGAAGACGACGAGACCAGCAGCCGGTTCCCGCTGAATACCTTCGATACGATGATTGAAACGCCGTCCCTTTTCGTCATGACCTATGACGGCACTGTCACGGCGTTAAAAAAGTCCGACCTGACTGGGACTGACCCGGCGGATTTCTGCGCATGGCTGCGGGAAGTACTGCCGTGTCCGGTTACGGAAATTAGTTGACATAAGATATTACTTGAATGGAGTAACAATATGAAAAAAGATTTACCGAAAACCTATGACCCGAAGCTGGTCGAAAGCGCCATCTATGACATGTGGATGGAAAACGACTGCTTCAAGGCCGAACCCGACCCCGACAAGAAGCCGTATTCCATCGTCATGCCGCCTCCCAACGTCACCGGCCAGCTCCACATGGGCCACGCGCTCGACTCCACGCTGCAGGATATCCTGACGCGCTACAAACGCATGGAGGGCTACAGCGCCCTGTGGCTTCCCGGCACGGACCATGCCGGCATCGCGACCCAGATCAAGGTCGAAGAGGAGCTGCGCGTCAAGGAGGGCAAGACCCGCTATGACCTCGGCCGCGAAAAGTTCCTCGAGCGCGTCTGGGCGTGGAAGGAAAAGTACGGCAGCCGCATCGTCGAGCAGCAGCGCAAGCTCGGCGTCAGCTGCGACTGGTCGCGCAGCCGCTTCACCATGGATGAGGGCTGCTCCAGAGCCGTGCGCGAGGCCTTCTGTGAGATGTACGACAAGGGCCTCATCTACAAGGGCAGCCGCATCATCAACTGGTGCCCGCACTGCCTGACGGCGCTGTCCGACGCCGAGGTCGAATACGTCGACAAGCCCGGCCATCTGTGGTATATCCGCTATCCGCTCTCCGACGGTTCCGGCGACATCGTCGTCGCCACGACCCGCCCGGAGACCATGATGGGCGATACCGGCGTGGCCGTCAACCCGAACGACGAGAAGTTCCAGCACCTCATTGGCAAGACCTGCATCCTGCCCATCATGAACCGCGAGATCCCCATCGTGGGCGACGAATACTGCGAGATCGGCTTCGGCACCGGCGCGGTCAAGATGACTCCGGCGCACGACCCCAACGACTTTGAGGTCGGCCTGCGCCACAACCTCGACGTCATCCGCGTCATCGCCGACAACGGTACGATCAACGAAAACGGCGGCAAGTACAACGGCATGGACCGCTATGAGTGCCGCAAGGCCCTCGTCAAGGACCTCGAGGAGCAGGGGTATCTGGTCAAGACCGAGCCCTATTCCCACAACGTCGGCACCTGCTACCGCTGCCATAACGATGTCGAGCCGCTCATCTCCGCGCAGTGGTTCGTCAAGATGAAGCCCCTGGCCGAGGAAGCCATCCGCGTCGTCAAGGACGGCACAATCAAGTTCGTCCCCGAGCGCTTCTCGAAGACCTACCTCAACTGGATGGAAAACGTCCACGACTGGTGCATCTCCCGCCAGCTCTGGTGGGGCCATCAGATCCCCGCGTGGTACTGCGACGACTGCGGCCACATCAATGTCAGCCGCGAGGACCCGAGCAAGTGCGAAAAGTGCGGCAGCACGCACCTCACCCGCGAGGAGGACGTGCTCGACACCTGGTTCTCCTCCGCACTCTGGCCGTTCTCCACGCTCGGCTGGCCCGATCTGGACTCTGCTGACCTCAAGTACTGGTATCCCACGTCCGTCATGGTCACGGGCTACGACATCATCTTCTTCTGGGTCGCGCGCATGATCTTCTCCGGCATGGAGCAGATGAAGAAGGAGCCATTCAAGACGGTGTTCATCCACGGCCTCGTCCGCGACGACAAGGGCCGCAAGATGTCCAAGTCCCTCGGCAACGGCATCGACCCGCTGGAGATGGCGGAGAAGTACGGCGCGGACGCGCTGCGCTTCAACCTCATCACCGGCAACTCTCCCGGCAACGACACGCGCTTCTACGTTGAGAAGTGCGAGGCCATGCGCAACTTCGCCAACAAGATCTGGAACGCCAGCCGCTTTGTGATGATGAACCTCACCATCGACCGCGTTGAGCTGCCCGAGCAGCTTGAGCTGGAGGACAAGTGGGTGCTGAGCAAGCTCAACACGCTCGTGAAGGAAGTCACCGACAATATGGACGCCTTTGAGATCGGCGTCGCGTCCGCAAAGGTCTACGACTTCATCTGGGACACCTACTGCGACTGGTTCATCGAGCTGTGCAAGGCGAGATTGACCGGCGAGGACGAGCGCTCGAAGGTCAACGCGCAGAACGTGCTGTGCTATGTGCTGATCGAAACGCTCAAGCTGCTCCATCCGTTCATGCCGTTCATCACGGAGGAGATCTATCAGGCGCTGCCGCACACGGCAGAGGATAAAGGTGAGTTCATCATGCTGCAGAAGTGGCCGGAGTACCGCGACGAGCTCAGCTTCCCGCAGGAGGAAGAGGCGATGGGGCTCATCATCGACGCCATCACCGCCATCCGCGCCCGCCGCAACGAGATGAACGTCGCGCCCTCGAAGAAGGTGCATTACACCATCGCCACCGCGCACGCGGACACCTTTGCGCGCGGCATTCCGTTCTTCAAGCGCCTCGCCTCCGCGAGCGACGTGACCGTTGCCGACGCGAATATCCCCACGCCGGACGGTTCGATCGAGGTCGTGACCCATGCCGCGCGTGTGCTGATGCCGCTCGCTGAGCTGGTGGACTTCGAGAAGGAGCTGGCCCGCATCGCCAAGGAAAAGGCGAACGCGGAAAAGCAGCTCGCCGGCATTGAGAACAAGCTCTCGAATCAGGGCTTTATCGCCAAGGCACCCGAGGCCGTCGTCAACGGCGCTCGCGAGGACGCGGCCAAGCTCCGCGCTCTCATCGAGAAGCTCGACGCCTCCGCCGCCGCGATGAAGAAATAAAAGGTCATGAAAAGCACCGATGCAGGAGGTCCTGCGTCGGTGCTTTTTCCATACAGATGGAAACTATTTCTTTTTCAGCTCTCGGATACACATGACAACGATATAGATCAGATAACCACAAAAAATAATGACAGCGGGAAGGACCATAACGACGAAAAAGAAGATTGTGATATATTGCGCTAACGCTTCATAGATGATCTCTCCCATAAAAGTCCTCCTCTCAAATTCCGGCTTGCCAGTATGGATACTTTTATGATAGCACAGAGCTGTGGGAAAGTCCACGGCAAAATGAGGGCTTTTCAAGTCCTCGTTCTTTTGTTATACTTACCTTACTATCAAAGGAGGGTGACACCTATGCAGAAGATCGAATTCGGCTCCACCGGCCTTGTGATCGAAAAGAACGGCTTCGGCTGCCTGCCCATTCAGCGCATCAGCGAGACGGAGGCGGTGAAGCTGCTGCACAAGGCCTGCGACGGCGGCATCAATTTCTTCGACACCGCCCGCGCGTATTCCGACAGCGAGCAGAAGGTCGGCGCGGCCTTTTCCGGGATGCGCGACCGGATCGTGCTGGCGACCAAGACCGGCGCGCAGACCGCCGAGGGCTTCTGGCGCGACCTTGAGACCAGCCTGCGCACACTCAAGACCGACTACATCGACATTTACCAGTTCCACAATCCGGCCTTCTGTCCGAAGCCGGGCGGCGAGGACGGTCTGTACGACGCGGCGCTCGAGGCAAAAAAGCAGGGGAAGATCCGCCACATTTCCATCACGAACCATCGCCTTGCGGTGGCGCAGGAGGCCATCGACTCCGGGTTATACGCCTCGCTGCAATTCCCGTTCAGCTATCTTGCCGGGGAACAGGAGCTCGCATTGGTCGAGGGCTGCCGCACGCACGGTATGGGCTTTATCGCGATGAAGGGCATGGCCGGCGGTCTGCTCCGCGACGGCTTGACCGCGGCGGCCTGGATGGCGGTGCAGGAAAATGTGGTGCCCATCTGGGGCGTGCAGCGGGAGAGCGAGCTGGATCAGTTTTTGCAGTGCATCCGCGAGGGTACGGAGCTGACGGACGAGCGCTGCGCAACGATCGAGCGCGACCGCCGGGAGCTTTGCGGCGAGTTCTGCCGCGGCTGCGGCTACTGTATGCCGTGCCCCGCGGGCATTGAGATCAACCAGTGCGCGCGTATGTCGCTGATGCTGCGCCGCGCGCCGGCGCAGGCGTGGCTCACCGAGGAATGGCAGGCCAAAATGCACCAAATCGAGCAGTGCAGGCACTGCGGACATTGCATAGCAAAGTGCCCCTACGGCCTCAACACCCCGGAGCTGCTGCAGGCAAACTACAAGGATTACTGGGAGGTTCTGGCACAGAGCCAGAAGTAAAACCACCGTACCGTCAGAACAAAGAGCATATCGGGAAAGCGCAGGGAGACTCCCTGCGCTTTCTCAATGCTTTTTTGCCTTTGCGCTCAGCGACCTGACTCGGATGGCGAGAACCGCCACACCGCGTGCCTGATCTTCCGTAAAGGTATCCTCACGGCCTGCCATGTGGCGCATGAGCGCGGAGAGCGCATCGAGCTTTTCCGCCCCCTCAATGAGCTCTGCCGTGCCGCTGCCGATGGCGGAGGCATAGTAGTAGCCGTAGCCGCAGGCGTGGTCGGCGGACTGCAGCTCGCCGCGGCAGTCCATTTCAAAGGATACGCGCGGGTCGCGGCGCAGCAGCTCGAGCTTGCGACCTTCCCTGGCGCTGTGGCAGTAGAAGGTAAAAACGCCGTCCGCGAAGCGGTAGCCGAAATTGAGCGGGATGATGTAGGGGAGTCCCTGTTCATCAAGCATGGCAAGGCGAATAACTTTACATTCATTGACAATGGAGAGGATCTCCCGGCTGTCGGTGATCTCGCGGTCGTTTCTGCGCATGGCACTGCCTCCTTATATCAGGCCGTTCGGCCCTTGATATGATAGCAGCATTTTACAATGTCCGATGGGAAAAGAGCAAGCGAAAAAAAGACAGAACAGGCAAAAAGAAACAGAATGGCACATTCTTTCGACAAAAAAACGGCCGCGGACAGGCTATACTGAAAGCGCACAGAGGTGCAGAACGAGCAAGAGGAGGTCGGGACATGGAGGTTCTGACAAGAACAAACGGAAGAGAGATGACGCTTGCGATCAGCGGAGAGCTGGATCACCACGGCGCGCACGGCGCGATGCAGCAGATCGACCACGCGCTCGACGCGGCGCTGCCGCTGTCGCTGACGATGGACCTTTCGGGAGTGTCCTTCATGGATTCCTCCGGGATCGCCGTGGTGCTGCGCGCACACCGCCGCATGGCGGCGCTCGGCGGAAGTCTGATCGTCACCGGCGTGCCGGCGCAGGCCCGAAAGGTTTTCGACGCGGCGGGGGTGCCGCGTCTGGTCACAATGCAGTAAGGAGGAAGGATATGAAAAAGAGCAGCAACTACATAAAGCTTGAATTTCTCAGCCGCAGCACGAACGAGGGCTTTGCCCGCAGCGCGGTCGCGGCCTTTGCGTCCCAGCTCGACCCGACGCTCGACGAGCTCGGCGACATCAAGACGGCGGTGAGCGAGGCGGTGACAAATGCCATCGTTCACGCCTATCCCGATACACTTGGAAAGATCGTGGTTCGCGTGCGCCTGCTGGACGGCGGCGTGCTGGAGATCGCGGTATATGATTGGGGACGCGGCATTGCGGACGTGGAGAAAGCACGCGAGCCGCTCTTTACGACCGGAGGCGAGGAGCGCAGCGGCATGGGCTTCACCATCATGGAGAGCTTCATGGATACGCTCAAGGTCCGCTCCCGCCCGGGCAAGGGGACCGTCGTGACCATGCGCAAAAGGATCGCGCAGCGCGCGGGCCGCGCATGAGCACAGCGGAGACCTTTGCCCTGCTCGAAGCAGCACAGAGCGGCGATGAGGAAGCCGGCGAGCGTGTACTGCGGGAGAATACCGGCCTGATCTGGAGCGTCGTGCGCCGCTACAATGGCCGCGGCGTGGAGACGGAGGACCTCTATCAGCTCGGCTGCATTGGATTTCTAAAGGCTGTTAAGGGATTTGACCTTACATACGGAACGCAGTTTTCAACCTACGCCGTGCCAAAGATCGCGGGTGAAATACGGCGATTTCTACGCGACGACGGCGCGATAAAGGTGAGTCGGACCCTGCGTGAACGGTCGCAGAGCATCTATAGTGCGCGGGAGAAGCTGCGGGTGCAGCTCGGGCGCGAGCCTGTCCTCTCGGAGCTTGCGGAGGAGACCGGCTTGAGCGTCGAGGAGATCGCGGATGCCGACCTTGCCTCTGCCGCGCCGGAGTCCTTTCAGCAGGAGATGGGCGACGGTCTGACGCTGGAAACGCTTCTCGGCACGGAAAGCCCGGAGGAGAGCCTGATCGAGCAGCTTTCCCTGCGCGCGGCGATCGACCTGCTGCCGGAGCGGGAGCGCATGACGATTTTGCTGCGCTTTTTCAAGGCGCTGACGCAGGAGCAGACGGCGCGGGTGCTTGGCGTGTCGCAGGTGCAGGTATCGCGGCTGGAGCGTCGGGCGCTGCAAAAGCTGCGCATGACGATGGAGACAGAGGGATAGCGTCCGGATCGGCCTGAAGCTCCGTCAGCAGCGGCCAGAAGCGCTTCGGCATATGTGACATGCGGAGCTTCGGATTTTCCCGTTCACGGATGGCGATGGTGTCATAAAAGCAGCGCCAGAGCCGGCGATAGCGCTTTTCCGCCTCGTCGGGCGGAGCCATGACGAACTCCTCCAGCGGTACGATGGCAGAATGACCGCCGGCATAAAAGAGCGCCTCGCGGTGCGTGCGGTCATAGAGGAAAAAGGTCTCATCGTGGCAGCGCTGGCAGAAGTGACCGCGCAGAAGCGGCAGAACACGGTTTTTCGGCTCGATCTCCGCGGCGAGCACGCCGCCGATGTCGGAAAAGCGCACGAAGCCGCGGTATTGCTCCAGTTCGCCGTTCAGCTGCCGCACAGCGCGCAGCAAGGGATGGTACGTTTCATCGGAAAGGCGCTGCAGCAGCGGCTTTCCCTCGCGGTAGAGCTTGGCGGCAAAGCGGTAGATGGCAAGCTCCTTTTCGGGCAGGCATGTCCAGTACGCGCGGCGCAAAAATGGTCCGACCTCCGGCGAAAAGCGCCGGAAGCCTTCGTATACGCGGCGTGCGTGCGCCGCGTCCGTCGTGACGGCGCGGACCTCATACAAGCATGGCTCGAGCTCTCCGGTGCGGAAAAACGCGGCGGGGAGCTCCTTTTGCGTGTAGCTTTCGTAGATGCAGCACAGAAGTCCATCGAAGCTGCCGTCGTATTCATAAACGACCTCGCGCCATGTCATAAATAACTCCTCATTATGCTGGCTCAAAGAGTGAGAGCTGGTCGAGCGATCCCGCCGGAAGCGAGGTGCGCTCCGTGGCGGTCAGATTGCGCCGGACCCCCTCGAGCGAGAGCCGCAGCGGTGCGGTGCTTCGGCCGGAGCAGGTGAGAAAATACTGCGCCCGCTTGAGCACGACGCCGAGCTTTTTGAGGTCCTCGGCGCGCAGCGCCCCGCCGCGGCGCGCGACAAGGATGCGCTTCGCGCTGACCACGCCGATGCCGGGAACGCGCAGCAGCGCTTCGTAATCCGCGCGGTTGACCTCGACCGGGAAGAAGTCGGGGTGCCGCAGCGCCCAGCAGCACTTGGGATCGAGCAGTGGGTCGAAGTCCGGCTGGCCTTCGTCGAGCAGCTCGCCGGCGCGAAAGCCGTAGAACCGCAGCAGCCAGTCCGCCTGATAGAGCCGGTGCTCGCGCAGAAGAGGCGGCTTGGTATCCAAAGACGGTAAGAGCGTATTTTCCACCACCGGCACATA
>OLGD01000586.1_pt1 | contig 69641 bp, 42 predicted proteins | sample 1605311 | NCBI WGS metagenome assembly OLGD01 (sample SAMEA3888917, study PRJEB22519) | human gut metagenome | biome: human gut; feature: human-associated habitat; material: faeces | place: Denmark | collected 2010
TCATTTCTTGATTTGCTACTGTTATTCTGTCTGTTCCTGTTTTGTTTATTACTTGGTTTGTTATATTTGGTGTTTTTAATCTGTAGTAATATGTTACTACTATTTGGTCTTCTGTCATCGTTCCTGTTGCATTTGTTGGAGTTGCTACCAACTCGTAGTTCTTAGGAATATCTGTTGCTACTTGTGTTGTATAACTATCTCCTATTTCTCCATTTATTGTTACGTCTTCGCTTAACTTTTCGCTTGTTCCCTCTTTGTAATGGTGTACTAATACACTTGTCCTTACATCTTTAAATGTTACTATTACTTCTTTATCTTCTTGCATATTTATGAATTTATTTAATATTACTGTATGGTTTGACTCTTCTGTAAATGTTATTTTCTCTCCATTTACTGTTATTGTATCTACTCTATATCCTGCATTTGGAGTTACTATTATGTCTTTTTTACTGTCTTGCCCTTTATCTACTCTCTCGTATACATCTTCTCCTTCTCCACTTATGTTTCCTCCAACACCTTCTACTTTTGTATTTATATTAAACTGGATTGTTCTTATTCCTGCATTTACATTATCTTCTATTATCTCTGGCGAGCTTATTGTGTTTAATTTTGTTATCTCTTCTGTTTGTTTACTTGCTTGGTTAAATTTACTATTTATCTCTCTATTTGTTCCTACTTCCTTATCTGTTAATTCATGTAGACTATCTATCTCTACTTCTACTTTGTATGTTCCTTTTGCTAGGTCTGTAAATTCATATTCACCATGTGTATTTGTCGTTGTTCTTATTACTTCTGTGTTATTAGTGCTGTTTAATAGTTTAACAACTGTTCCTTCTAAATATTTCTCGCTAGAGTCTATTACACCATTTCTATTACTGTCTTCCCATACTTTTCCTTGTATCTTTCTGCTTACTACTTGTATAGTAATATCTGTTGATGTCATTTCTTCTGAATCTTTATTGGTTTGTGCTGTAGCACTATTTACATAGATATCTTTTGGTTGATTTCCTGTTGGAGTTAAATATACCATTATATCAACACCTTGACCTTCACTTATTTCTCCTTTTACTGCAAATGCTGTGGCATTCTCTTTAATATTATTTATATTTACCTCTTTCCAATTATTACTTATTCCAATGTTTTCGTCTTTCGCAGTTATATTTCTTACACTTTCATCTGTTGATATATAAGTTTTTAATCCAGTTTGACCTGTTATTTCTAAATGATCTAATATATATGTCCCGTTATATTTAGTTCCTCTTACATCTCCGTTATATGGTAGTATATCTAATAATTGAAAATCCGGAACATTTTCATCAGTATTATTTTTATATGATATATGATATTTTATCATTTGGTTCTTTTCTACTATTGGCTCATCAGTCTCCTTGTATAATCTATGACTTGCTAGGTTTGTTACTGTTATAGTGTTTGTTACGGTTCTATAAATTGCATCTGCATTTCCAACTTTATCTTTATCTGCTAATATTATTGTTTGTGTAGTATATTGTGTTCCATTTGGTGTTTCTTCATTTATATGAGCTTTGAAGTTAATTGTTCTAATACTTTCTCCTACTGAGCAGTTATATATTTCCCATATTAGTGTTGTTGTACCATTTGAATTATTTATGATATCAGGTTCTATATAATCAGAACTACCTGCTACATACTCTAAACCTTTAGGTAACGTTGTTGTTAATTTTACAGTTACTCCATCTATATCCGCTGTTCCATTTAGTTGAGGGGATATTCTATAATTAATAATATTTTCATTTCTTCCTATATCATAATTTGTTTTTCTTTCTGTTGCGTCTTCATTCCAAGAAGTTAGTTCTACTTTTTGTTCTGCACCTAATACTAATATGCTATTTCCGTAATTCACTCCTCCACCATGTGAACCTTGCTCCATTTGGCCATTTTCGTCATAACTGGTTTTTACATATGGTAAATTACCTTGTGCCCAAACTGTTGTTGGAAAATCACTTCTATTTGCAGTTTTTAAATATGTTTGTGTGCTTCTGTCTGGAGCATTACCTTCGTTATACATCCAAATATCACTTACAGCCTGATATACTTTGCCAGGCTTGGCTGTTTCTTTTATTTTTATTGGTATAAGCATTCTTATATTTATTCCACTCGTAATATAACCATTTTTAGATTCAGACATAACAGCTACACAAGTATATCCATTTTCTTTCAATTCATTTAATGTATCAAAATACACTAATTTATCAGCAGTTGTCTGTATCATTTCGCTATCAGAATTCCATCCTGACTTATCTTTTTTTCCGGCATATAGAATATTAAATTTCATATTAGATATTCCTTGTAATCCTCCAACTACGTATTCGCTTGAATTTGACAATAAAATTGGCTCAATTGCTTCGTCATCAAATTTTATTAATTCATCAATTCCATGTACCCAATTTTGTTTACTATTATTTATACTTGTTGTTATCTCTTCACCAATAAACAATTGTGAATTCTTATATGTTTTTGCATCTCCTGCTCCCCATTTACTTCCTAATAGAACATAATTATTTGAAAAGAACTGAATTTGTTTACTATAACTTCCAACTGTATATGTAATATGATTTGTTCGTATAGTATTATTTCCTGTATTTACTTCTTTTGTACAAGTATCTCCCCCTACTGTATTTATTTTCACATTATTAGCTTCTATATTAATATAACATTGTGTATTTTCTTTTTTTGTTTCTTCATTAAGATTCACTTGCATATAAAACATTCCTATAGAAATAAAACCCATATCATTTGTAATAGAATATGCACTATCTGTTGAATAACTACCATAATCAGTTCTATCAGGAAACGTTCCATTATATCCATAGTTTGATATTGTTACTTTAATTAAACCTGTTCCGTTATCTTCCATTTTTAGATTTCCATTTTGATATACTTTTCTTCTACTATCTCCTTGATTTGAATAAGGCAATTTAGACCAGCTATGACAAAAATTATCAGGAAAAGAAGTTATAAGATTTTCTGGATTACCTAGTACATCACTAGATTGATTATTGTATTTATAATTATATAGTTTCATATTTCCATTTGTTATATCTTCATACTTACTCTGTCCTATTACTGTTCTTTGCAAATTATAATTTATATCAAATGTTAAATCTCCTTGAGGATATTCTATTCCTTTTAATCCCTTTGATACACTGTCTCCTTGTAGTAAAAATGCTAAACTATACTTATAAATTCTTGCATCACCATCATTTGTTTCTGTTTCAATTCCAGTATTATAATTGTCTAATCCTATATCGTATTTTGGTGCAGAACTTACGTACACACTTTCAACATTAGTTACAGTACATTTTTCATTTTCTTCATTACCTTCCAACCATACTTTTATTTCTGGTTTTATTTCCAAAGCATTTTTTGCTCCTTCTAGCTTTAATACTAGTGTTAATGTTTGTTTTCCTGGTACAGTTATATTGTCATCACTCATTCTATATTGTGCTGTAAATGTTCTTCCATCATCACTTAATTGTCCTGTTCCTTCTGCCCAACTCATAGAATCTATATTCCATTTCATATATGTACATTCTTCTGGCAATTTTGCCTCTATATTTAAAAGTCCTCCATTTAAACTGGTTGCTCCAGAACCAGATTTCATTTGCATTGTTGATTCTACTGTCCAAATTACTTGATCAAATGAACGCACAATATTATTATCCTCTGAACTATCATTACCAGGTTCGTCATCTGCATCCCAAGGTCCTGTTCCTGTTTTCGTTTGAATTATTTGTGCTGAAGAAATATAGCCTTTATCTCCATTTACTGTTCCTCTTACATTATATTCTTCGTTACCACTTCCTAGGCTTTCATTTTCCTTGTTATTTATACTAAAAATAAGCACAAAAACTCCTAGTAGAATCATTATTGCTACTAGTATTCTTACGCTTATTAATATTTTTTTCTTTAAAATACCGGTGTGTGTGTGTGTACAGCGCCAACGTTTTCCGGTTCTTTATATTTAGTGTTCTTATTCTGTTTTCTCATCCGTATACACCTACTTCTCCTATAATACCTTATTATATTAATTTTACTTATTATATAAATATAAGTAAATAGAGCATTGCTTCAAATATTTGAAGCAATGCTCTATCAGTTTACGGATACTATTTTTAGTCATTTTATATTATTTTTTGATTACAATATACATTTTACTTTTAATTTTCTAAATTACTAACAATTTCTTCTATAATCTCTTCTGGTAAAGTAAAATCTGTATTTACAAATCCTATTTGTGGTTTTAATTTCTTTTTAGTATTGTGAAAATCCGAACCTATTGTTACAAATAAGTTGTGTCTTTGGGCAAATTCATTCCATTTTTTTGTTTCATCAAATTTATTATCATATCTATCTACATATAAATAATATGCTTCTAGTCCATCTGGCTGTAATTCTTTAATTATTTCTAATATATCCTCTTCTGCTAAGTTATCTTCATGTACATATGCAACTGGATGCGCTAAAACTACCTTTCCTTTTGCTGCTCTTATCATTTCTCCAGCTTCTCTTGGACTTACTGTAACCTTCTCCACATATGCAGGACAGTTTTCGTTCATTATACTTTCTATAAACTCACCTTTGGTTGGAATATGCCCAAATTCTTTTAATAATTTATCCTTATTGGCTAGATTAGTTGTTACATCTATCGCTATATGTGCCTTTGTAACAGCACCAATTTTGTCTAATTCCGTAAGGTTTACACAGTATCCCAACTCTTCTAATTTTTTTGCAACCTTATGCAAATAGTCATGTCTAGCATTTCTTATTTGTTTAAGCTTTTCCTTAAATTTTGCATCCTCTAAATCAAAATTATATCCTAGTACATGAATACCACTTTTCTTAGTTTTAGTTGATATTTCTACTGCTGGTATTAGTTTTATATTTTTACTTTCCGCATATTCAAATAATTCGTTATTGTATGCATCTACTGTATCATGGTCTGCTATTGCAATTACAGAGACTTCATTTTTATATGCTTCATCTATTACTTCTTTAGGTGTTAGCACACCATCTGATATTCTTGTATGTATATGTAAATCAATTCTTTTAGGCATATACACTCCTCCGTTCTATTATATTACATCTACGCAAAAAGCCAATGTCGTATTAGACATCAGCTTTTTATACTATCGGGAAAAAAGGAACGTCCCCAATCCCTAAATTACATATTTCTTAATTATGAATACTCCTCCACCTAGTGCTATAACTACTAAAGCTGCTATTCCGATATATAATTTTGCATCACCTAGTGCTACTGTAAGCATTACTGGTGCATCATCTATATCATCTTCGTCTTCTTTAAAGTTGTCTGGCACAGAGTCTATATCTGGTGTATTACTGTCATTATAGTCTTGGCTTATTTCTGCTATATTTGTTTTTAATCCCATATTATCTTGTCCATTTATCCAAGTTAATAATATTGATACTGTTGCACTTTCTCCCGGTTGTAATAATGTATTTTCAAGTAATTTTGTTGCAACTCTTTCTCGTCCATTTAATGGTTCTCTTGTATACCAATCTGGGTTATCTTCTTGTACAAATCTTAAGCCTTCTGGAATATAATCTGTAATTTCTTTTGCGTATCCAGCAATTTCACCTTCATTTGTTATTTTAATTTGGAATTCGAATTTTACTGTTACTTTGTTTATATCTCTTCTTCCTAAATCAACTTTTGCTGGTGGCTCTGGATCTTCGTCACCTGTATGTCCTGTTTCTTGTACAGTTTGTGTACCATCTTCATCTATTATAATTGCTTTACTTACCCATTTCTTTAATGCTAAATCAAAGTATTTAACTTTTACAAATTCTTTATCCAAGTCATCTTCTTCGTTCCACTCATTATTATTATCTGGAGTAGAATCTATATCGTCAATTGGATCTCCAGAGCTATCACTATCATCAGCTATCTCTGCTGTGTTTACTAAAATTCTATCTGAAGTATTTGGTTCTGTTACTTGGAATGCAATTTGTACATCTCTATAGTCTGGATTATTTTCTGTTAATCCTTTATCTGGGTCATATGCTTTTATTAAATTATCTCCATCGTTTTCTTCTTGTGCTTTAGATAAATAATCTGTTGTTATGCTTTGTCCATCTTCTGATTCTTGCCATCTATATTCTCTATTTATAGGATTGTCTGGTAAAAATCTTAGTCCATCTGGAACATCATCTTTTATTTCTGTAGCATATCCATCTATTAATCCTTCATTATATATTCTTATTGTATATGTAACAATATTTCCATTTTCTACTTCTACAGGATCTTTTGTATGGTCATATTTAATATTTCCATTTTCATCTAAACTTAATTGTGGAACTCTTGTTGTTACTGCTTGGTCATCTACTGCTGTTATAAATTTTCTTAAAGCTAGATCAAAATATACTACTCTAACTTTTTCGAAGTCATCATCATCTTCTTGTCCTGGTACATATTCGTTGTTTATCTCGTCATCTTTATAATTTGGTAATTCTTCATCACTTGGAACTTCCATATTATTTGGTTCTGAATCTCTGTCTATTACATCATTTCCATCAGAATCCTTAGCTTCTGTTATCTCTGCTAAGTTTGTTAATTTTTTACCAAATTCTGCAGTATCTTTTACTCTACAAGCAATTTTTACGTCTTTATAAGACAATGTTGTTCCATCAAAAGCTTTTAATAAGTTTGCTCCTGTTGATGTTTCCTTTGCTTTAGATAAATAATCTGTTGTTACTGTTCTTCCATCTTCTGAAACAGTCCATCCATATTTTATGTTTGTTTCATGTTCTGGTAAAAATTCTAATTTCTCTGGTAATTTATCTACTATTTGATTTGCATATCCATCTATTGAGCCTTCATTGTATACTCTTATTGTATATTCTACAATATCTCCTCTTGCCATATCTACAGCTTTCTTTGGATGGTTATATGTTGCTGTTGTAGCTGTTCCATTTGCTAAATTTGTTACATCTACAGCTGGCTCTCTACCTATTAATGTTGTTCCATTTTTTCCTGATATAAATTTTCTTAATGCCAAATCAAATTCTTGAATAATAACTTTTTCGAAGTCGTCATCGTCTTCTTGTCCTGGAATATATTCTTTACCAGAATTTATTTCATCATCTTTATATGTTGGTAAATCTGTATCTGCTGGTAATGTAAAGTTTCCATTTGGTACAGAGTCCCTATCTGTTACTGCTCCACCTTTACTGTCTGTTTCTTGTGTAATTTGAGCTAAATTTGTAATCTTCTTTAATGCTTCTGTAGAGTTCTTTACTTTACATTTTACTTTAACTTCTTTGTAATCTAATGTTGTTCCATTATATGCTTTTATTAAATTGCTTGCATTTTGATCTCTGTCTGCTGCTTCTGATGAGTAAGCAAGTTTATTTGTTTTTATTACTCTATTATTACTTGCATCAATTTTCCAACCATAACCTGCATTAAAGTCTGTTTCTTCTGGATAATTTTCTACATCATTTATAAATTCTAATTCTGCTGGTAAATAATCTGTAATTTCTCCTACATAACCATCCAATTCACCTTCATTATATACTCTTATTGTATATGTAACTATATCTCCTGGTTTTACTGCTACTGGTTTTTTGTTATGGTTATAAGTAGCTGTTGTAACTTTTGCTCCATCAATGTTTTTATTTAAATTTGATACATCTACTGTTGGCTCTCTATTTATTTCTTTTCCATTTACTTCAGAAATAAATTTTCTTAATGATAAGTCAAATTCTCTTTTTGCAACTCCAACTTCTTTTTCTCCACTTAATGGAGTTTCTTGTTTTTCAACTGCAACTAATGGTTGTACAGTATCTGGATTTTGTGTTGTTGTCCAGAATCCTTTTGATGAAGTTCTATATGAACCTGTATAACTAAATTTTATTTTTGTTATATCATCTATATTTGATGATGGAATTGAAATATAAAAGCTTTGTCCTACTAAGTCTTTTATTGTTGTTCCTTGTGATACTGCTTGTTTACTTGAATTTAATAATGTATATTTACCATTTAAGTCTGTTCCATCTTGGTCTGTGAATTTTGCATTTAATTCGAATGGTAAATCATTATTTTTATTTATTTTATATGGACCTACTATGTAGTTACCTCCATCTAATTCTACTGTTGGGTTAACTTCTGTAGCTAATGTTATTGGTTCTTCTACTTTTCCATTATGTGTTTTGTAATATTCAATATTTTCTGTACTTTTAGCTGTTTTTACCATATATTGATATAGTTTTTCCATTGCATCAGCTCTTGTTTGATTAACATCTGACATTGTTGTATAAGAACCAACACCTTTTTCTGCTATAGCTATTTCTTGGAATGATGGTTCTTCTGCAAAGTCTACATGGTATATATCAGAATTTTCATCTGATTTAGTATTTGTAAAATACCATAATGCCATTTGTTGTACTACATCTATATCATCATCTGTTAATTCTTGCTTTAATGAATCACTCATTCCAGCTGCATTTAGTAAATCTTCTCTATCTTGTGCAGCTTGCTCAGTTTTTTGAGCTTGTACTTCTACTGAATCTCCTGATTTTGCATAATATGGTATATATGCATGGTCTAAGATCCATGTAGCAGCATAGTAGTAATCATCGTTTTCAAAGATTGTAGGTACTAAACTTGCTTTATCAGCAAAGTCTACCATCTTATCATATGTTTGTTTAAATGAATTTGGTGTTGCTGTATAAAAACCTTTTTCAGCCTTTAGACAGTATATTGTATTATCAAAATTCATTGTGGTTCCGTCATTTTCGTATACAATAACTTTCCAAACTCTTTTATTTCCATTGTTTATTCTATATCCATATTGTTTTCCGTTTGTTTCTCTTCTATATTCACTTAATCCAAATGTAACTGGAGTTGTAGCTGCAAATACTGATGTTCCCATAGCTAATGCTAAAAGCATAACTATGATGCTTACAGCTATTTTTTTAATAAGTTTCATATTTTCGTTACCATCCTTTTTCTCATAATACTGCTAAGTGTATTTTACTATATTCTAAATAATAGTCAATAGCAAAAAATAGCAGTTTTTTATGGTTATTTTTTTGTGGCTCGAACCTGCTTACGGATACAGTTTTTGCTATATTCCGTCAATTTTTTCAGTCCACATTACAATTATATTACATTTTTGTTAAGTTTACAATAATTTTGGAATAATTTGCTAAAAAAGAGAATTTTGGAAATCTTCCAGGATTTTTGGACGTTCCTTTGTGGGAAATGGGGACGTTCCTTTTTTTCCTCTGTTTTCCGAAAAAAAAAGGACTCCTAAAATCCCGGTTTACCCGGGATTTTAGGAACGTCCCTTAATCCCTATTGATTATAAAACATATCTCTTTATTGCCCAAATTCCACCTGTTAACATTGCTACTACTACAAATCCTAAACCTATATATATTTGTGTATCACCTAGTGCTACTGTTAACATTACTGGTGCATCATCTATATCATCTTCACCATCTGTAAAGTTATCTGGTGTTGAGTCTATATCTGGTGTATCACTATCATTATCATCTTGGCTTATTTCTGCTATGTTTGTTTTTAATCCCATATTATTTGGATCATTTATCCATGTTAATAGAATTGATATTGTTGCACTTTCTCCTGGTTGTAATAATGTATTTGCTAATTGTTGTGTTCCAACTCTTTCTCTTCCATTTAATGGCTCTCTTGGATACCATAATGGGTTATCTTCTTGAATAAATCTTAATCCTTCTGGGATATAGTCTGTTACTTCTGTCGCATATCCAGCAATTTCACCTTCGTTTGTTATCTTAATTTGGAATTCAAATTTTACTGTTACTCTATTTATGTCTTGTCTTCCTAAATCTACTTTTGCTGGTGGTTCTGGATCTTCATCTCCTGTATGTCCTGTTTCTATGATGTTTTGTGAGCCATCTTGGTTTGTAACAATTGCCCTACTTACCCATTTCTTTAATGCTAAATCAAAGTATTTAACTTTTACAAATTCTTTATCTAAGTCATCTTCTTCGTTCCACTCGTTGTTGTTATCTGGGGTAGAATCTATATCGTCTACTGGATCATTGTTTTCATCTCTGTCATCTGAAATTTCTGCTGTATTTACTAATATTCTATCTGATGTATTTGGCTCTGTTACTCTAAAAGCTATTTTTAAATCTCTATAGTCTGGGTTTGTATCTGTTATTCCCAATTCTGGATCAAATGCTTTTATTAAATTTGCACCTTCTGTTTGTTCTTGCTCCTTAGATAGATAATCTGTTTCTATACTTGTTCCATCTTCTGATAATACCCATCTATATTCTTGATTTATCTCATTGTCTGGTAAGAATTCTAATCCGTCTGGCACATCATCTTTTACTTTACTTGCGTAACCTGCCATCATACCTTCATTATATATCCTTAATGTATATGTTACTATGTTACCATTTTCTACTTCTACAGGCTCTTTTGTATGATTATAATCTATGTTTCCATCTTCGCCCATACTTAATTGTGGTATTCTGTTTGTTATTTCTGTATCATCTACTGCTGTTATAAATTTTCTTAATGCTAAATCGAAATATACTACTTTTACCTTTTCGAAGTCATCGTCATCTTCTTGACCAGGTACATAGTCTTTATCTATTTCGTCATCTTTATAATTTGGTAAATCTTCGTCTGTTGGTACTTCTACATTATCTGTTTCAGAATCTCTGTCTACTACATCATTTCCATCTGAATCTTTAGACTCTGTTATTTCTGCTAAGTTTGTTAGCTTTTTACCAACTTCTGCAGTATCTTTTATTTTACATGCTATCTTTACATCTTTATAATCCAATGTTGTTCCATCAAAAGCTTTTAATAAGTTTTGTCTTGATGATGTTTCTTTAGCTTTTGATAAATAATCTGTTGTAACATGTCTTCCATCACTAGATACTTGCCATTCATATTCTTGGTTTATTTCATGGTCTGGTAAAAATTCTAATTCTTCTGGTAAATAATCTGTTATTTCATTTGCATATCCATCCATTGAACCTTCATTATATACTCTTATTGTATATATTACGATATCTCCTCTTTGCATATCTATAGGATTTTTTGGATGATTATATGTAGCTGTTGTAGATGTTCCATCTGCTAAGTTTGTTACATCTACTTGTGGTTCTCTACCTGTTAATGCTGTATCATTTTTACCTGTTATAAATTTTCTTAATGCTAAGTCAAAATATACTACTTTTAATTTTTCGAAGTCATCATCATCTTCTTGACCTTTGAAGTAATAATCATCATCTGTTAAATCTTCTTGATTATTATTTCCAGTATAATCTTCCATATTATCTTTATTTACATCTGGATGTGTTCCTGGAACAGAATCCCTATCTGCATTTTCCTCGTTTGTTATTGTTACATTTGATTCTGCATCATATTCTTCGGAAATCCATGCGACATTTGTTAAGATTTGCTCTTTATATGTTGGGACTGCTGTTACTGTGCATTCTATTTGTATTGTTTCTGAATCTAATGTAGTTCCATTATATGCATCAAGATTATCTGTATTTGATGTTCTTCTTAATTTTAATAGATTATCTGTTTCACTATAAGAGTCCAATTCAAAATTTCCAGACACTACTCTATTAAATACTAAGCCTGTTGGTAATTGGTCTTGTAACTTTGTTGCTCTACCTGGTTTTTGTCCTTCATTATATATCGTAAGATTGTATATTACTTTGTCACCTGTTGTTACTGCAACTGGATCTTTTCTATGCTTATAACTTGCTGTTGTTCCAGTTGTAAGCGATGTTGTATCTATAACTGGTACTCTAGTATTTGCAACATTTTCTCCATTTACTTGTGTTATATATTTTCTTAATGCTAAATCAAAATATTTTGCTTTGTTTTCTACTGTTACTGTTATTGTATTTCCGCTTAAGCTTATATCTGCTCCATTTTGTGCATTTGTTATTACCGCATCTGACATTTTATATGTATTATTTTCGAATACTTTTGTTACTTGCACTGTTATTGGTGCTGTTATTATCTTTTCATATCCTGCTGGAGCTTTTGTCTCTTCTATTGTTATCGTGTCTGTTCCTGTGGCTGTTACTGCAATTGGTCCTATATTTATTTCTCCACTTGCATTTGTTGTTTGTGTTACTTCTCCATTTGGTGAATTTATTTTAAATTCTGCACCTTCTAATTTATTACTTGTTCCTTCTTCTACCTTTACAAGTTTTAGGTTATATTCGCTTGTTTTTGGAATTAATTTATTCTCTACTGTTACTGTTATTGTATTTCCTGATAATGTTAAACTTGCTCCTGTTTGTGCATTTGTTATTTGTGCAGTTGACATTTTATATGTATTATTCTCGAATACTTTTGTTACTTGTACTGTTATTGGTGCTGTTATTATTTTTTCGTAGCCATCTGGTGCTTTTGTTTCTTCTATTGTTATTGTGTCTGTTCCTGTGGCTGTTACTGCAATTGGTCCTATATTTATTTCTCCACTTGCATTTGTTGTTTGTGTTACTTCACCAGTTGGTGAATTGATTCTAAATTCTGCCCCTTGTAACTTTTTACTTGTATTTCCTTGTTCCACCTTTACAAGTTTTAAATTATATTCGCTGTCTTTTGGTATTAATTTATTTTCTACCGTTACTGTTATCGTACTTCCACTTACACTTATACTAGATCCCGTCTGGGTATTAGTTATTACAGCATTTGACATAGTATATGTATTACTTGATAGTGTTTTTGTTACTTGTACATTTATAGGTGCTGTTATTACTTTTTCATATCCATCTGGAGCTTGTGTTTCTTCTATTGTTATTGTATCTGTTCCAGGTGTATTTATAGTAATTGGTCCTACATTAATCTCACCATTTGAGCTTGTTGTTTCTGTTACCGTTCCATTTGGACTTGTAATTCTAAATGTTGCACCTTGTAATTTGTTTGTTGTATTACCTTGTTCTACTTTTATAAGTTTTAAATTATATGAACCTTCTTTTGGAAATGTTACTTCTTTGTTACCACTAAAAGCTTTTGGTGTTCTACCCAATTCTACTATTGGTTGTACTGTACTATCTCCAGATTTAGTCCAATATGTAGCTGTTGTTATAGTATAATTTCCATTCATAGAAAATCTTAGACTTGTAATATTTTCTGAATTTACTGTACTAATTGGTATTCTTAAATAAAAATTACTTCCAACTAATTGTGCTAAAGTTTGGCTTGTTTGACTCTTATTTGAGTCTAATAAAGTATATTTTCCGGCTAAACTTTTACCACTTTGGTCTGTTATACTAAAGTTTATAGTATATGGAGTGTCATTGTTTTTATCTATTTTAAATGGTCCTACTATATAATTGCTTCCACTTACTTCTACTGTTGGGGTAGTATTTCCCATAGCTATTGGTGATGAAGTACTGTTAGAACTTGCTGTTGCTTTTTTTGCATTTTCTACAAGATATACAAACAATTTATCCATTTGGTCATATCTAGTTTGATTAATATCTTCGATTGCTTGGTATGCACTTGTTCCACCACTAGTTTTAGTTGATTGTAACACTGTTTGGAAAGATGCTTCTCCTGCCATATCTTTATGGTATGTTGAATCATCATAATTTGTAAAATACCATATCGCTAATTGTTGTACTACATCTATATCATCATCTGTAAGTTCGCTAGCTCCTGTTATTCCTGCATTTTGTAGTAATGTTGCTTTATCTGTACTAGCTGTTGATGCGCTTGGTATGTATGCATGATTTAAAATCCATACAATTTGATTATAATATTGTGATGGTACAGGTAATGGATTCATACTATTTTTGTTCATAAAGTCATATGATAAATTATATGTTTCTTTAAAAACTCCTGGTTCTGAAGTATAGAAACCTTGTTCTGCTTTTAAACAATAAAGTGTTCTATCATAATTTATTGCACTACCAGAATATGTTACTATTTTCCATACATATTTATCACTTACTTTATAACCATATTGTGTACTTCCTACTGGTTTTCTATATTCTTGTAAGCCAAATTCTTGTGATGCAGCTTGCACTTTTCCAGTTAATAATGCAAGTAACATTACGATTATTCCCATCATTAGTACTATAAGTTTTTTATTTAATAACTTCATACAACATCAATTCCTTCTATTTTTCCTAGCATATATTATAACTCGTTTTATCTTATAAAGTCAATTACATTTTTTGTCAAATTTGGATTATTTTTTTCTTTTCGGGATTTGGGGACGGTCTTTTTTTCCCTGTTTTTTATAAAACAAAAAATGGTAGCATATTGCTACCATTTTTAAATTTTATTTAATTGAATCGGGATTTTAGCACCGTCCCCAAATCCCTTTTTATGCATTTTGTTCTTCTTCGTCTTGACCTTCTACATGAATTTTTAGATTTTTGTATCTATCCATTCCTGTTCCAGCTGGTATTAATTTACCTATCATAACATTTTCTTTTAATCCCATAAGATCGTCTGTCTTACCTTTTATTGCAGCTTCTGTTAATACTCTTGTTGTTTCTTGGAATGATGCTGCAGATAAGAAACTTTCTGTAGCTAATGATGCTTTTGTTATTCCTAATAATACACGTTTTGCTGTTGCAGGTCTCTTTCCTTCTGCTATAGCTTTTTCGTTTACTTCTTCTAGGTCATATACATTTACTAAAGAACCTGGGAATAAGTCTGTATCTCCATTATCTTCTATTCTAACTTTCTTAATCATTTGTCTTCCGATAACTTCGATATGTTTGTCGTTTATATCAACACCTTGGTTTCTATAAACTTTTTGTACCTCTTGCACAAGGTAAGTATATACTCCCTCTGCTCCTTTTACTTTTAGTATATCATTTGGATTTAATGAACCTGTAGTTATTGGGTCTCCGGCTTCTATTTCATCCCCATCCATAACTTTTAGTTTTGCACCAAATGGTATTGTATAAGTCTTAGAATCATCTTTAGAAGTAATAATAACTTCTTTCTTTTTCTTGTCTTCTACTACTTTAACTTTACCAGAGATTTCTGCCATAATTGCAAGTCCCTTTGGTTTTCTAGCTTCGAATAGCTCTTCAACTCTAGGAAGACCTTGTGTGATATCTGCAACACCTGCAACACCACCAGAGTGGATAGTTCTCATAGTAAGCTGTGTACCAGGCTCACCAATTGATTGTGCTGCAATAACACCTACTGCTTCTCCTATATTTACTAAGTCTTTTCTTGCTAATCCCATACCATAGCATTTACGACATACACCTTGTTTAGATCTACATCCTAAAACAGAACGTACTTTAACTTTTTCGATTCCAGCAGCTACTATTTTGTCTGCTATTGCATCTGTTATCATTGTATTAGTATCTACTAAAATTTCTCCAGTATTAGGATCTTTTAAGTCTTCTATAACAAACCTTCCTAATAATCTTTCTCTTAAAGTTTCGATTATTTGGTTTCCTTCTTTTATGTCACATAAAACAATTCCATCATGGCTTCCACAGTCTTCTTCTCTTACGATAATGTCTTGAGATACATCAACTAATCTTCTTGTTAAGTATCCAGAGTCAGCTGTTCTTAAAGCTGTATCAGAAAGTCCTTTTCTAGCACCATGTGCAGAAATGAAGTACTCTAAGGCATCTAGTCCTTCTGCAAATGATGATTTTATAGGAATTTCAACTGCTCTACCTGTAGTACTTGCCATAAGACCTCTCATACCTGCGATTTGTCTTAATTGGTTCATGTTACCACGGGCTCCAGATTGAACCATCATAAATATTGGATTTAAGTCATCAAAGTTTTCTTTCATCGCTTCTGTAACATCATTTGTTGCTTTATCCCATACATTAATAACAGCATTATATCTTTCTTCGTCTGTTATTAAACCACGTTTATATTGTTTTCTTATTTGTTCTACTTGCTCTTCGGCTTTTGCTAATATATCAGCTTTTGCTGCTGGTACTTTAACATCTGCTGCAGAGAATGTAACCCCTGCAAGTGTAGAATATTTAAATCCTGTTGCTTTAATATAGTCTAAAACTTCTGCAGATTTAGATAACCCATGTACATTAATACATCTGTTTACTATATCTCCTAAGTTTTTCTTTATAACTGGGAAGTTTATCTCTAAATCGAATTCGTGTTCTGGATCTGTTCTATCTACATATCCTAAATCTTGTGGAATTCCTTCATTATAAATAATTCTTCCTACTGTTGTTTGTACTTTCTTTGTTTTAACTACTCCATCTACTTCTTTGCTAAATCTTACATATACTTTTGCATGTATTCCAACATCATGGTTTTCGTAAGCCATTATAGCTTCATCTTTATCTTTAAAGTACATACCTTCACCTTTTTCGCCATCTAAGGCCATTGTTAGGTAATAACTTCCAAGAACCATATCTAGTGTTGGGACTGTAACTGGTTTACCATCTTGTGGTTTTAATAAGTTGTTTACAGATAACATTAAAAATCTAGCTTCTGCTTGTGCCTCTGGTGATAATGGTAAGTGAATAGCCATTTGGTCACCGTCGAAGTCAGCATTAAATGGTGTACAAACTAATGGGTGTAATTTTATCGCTCTACCTTCTACTAAAACTGGTTCAAATGCTTGGATACCAAGTCTGTGTAATGTAGGCGCACGGTTTAACATTACTGGATGATCTTTTATAACATCCTCTAATATTTCCCATACTTCTGGACTTAATTTTTCTACCATTCTTTTTGCATTTTTAATATTATGTGCAATTCCTCTTCCTACTAATTCTTTCATAACAAATGGTTTAAATAATTCTACAGCCATTTCTTTTGGAAGACCACATTGGTATATCTTAAGTTCTGGACCTACAACGATAACTGAACGTCCAGAGTAGTCAACTCTTTTTCCTAGTAAGTTTTGACGGAATCTACCTTGTTTTCCTTTTAATAAATCTGATAATGATTTTAATGGTCTATTACCAGCACCTGTTACTGGTCTACCACGTCTTCCATTATCTATTAATGCATCTACAGATTCTTGTAACATTCTCTTTTCGTTTCTTACAATTATCTCTGGTGCACCTAGTTCTAATAATCTTTTTAATCTGTTATTTCTGTTTATAACTCTTCTATATAAGTCATTTAAATCAGATGTTGCAAATCTACCACCATCTAATTGAACCATTGGTCTTAAATCTGGTGGGATTACAGGTATAACATTCATAACCATCCATTCTGGTCTGTTTCCAGATAGTCTAAATGCTTCTACTGTATCTAATCTTTTAACTAATTTTACTTTCTTTTGCTCACTTGCTTTAGAAATTTCTTTCTTTAAACTAGCAGATAATTTTTCTAGATCTATTTTTTCTAGTAATTTTCTTAATGCCCCTGCACCCATTTCTGCTTTAAATGAATCTTTACCATATTTCTCTACAGCTTCATGATATTCTCTTTCATTTAAAACTTGTGCTTCCATTAAGCCTGATGTTCCTTTATCTGTTACTACATATGATGCAAAATATATAACTCTTTCTAGATTTCTTGGAGAAATATCTAGCATTAATGCTATTCTGCTAGGTATTCCTTTAAAGAACCAAATGTGTGCAATTGGTGCTGCAAGTTCGATGTGTCCCATTCTTTCACGTCTTACTTTTGATTTTGTAACTTCTACACCACATCTATCACAAACGATTCCTTTATATCTAACTCTTTTATATTTTCCACAGTGACATTCCCAGTCTTTTGTAGGTCCAAATATTCTTTCGCAGAATAGACCATCTTTTTCTGGTTTTAATGTTCTGTAGTTTATAGTTTCTGGTTTTTTAACTTCACCTTTTGACCATTCTCTTATTTTTTCATCAGAAGCTAAACCAATTTTTATTTTATCAAAGACTTCTAACTCGTCCATTTCTTGCCCCCTTGACTTTATTTTTTAGTTTCGCAAAACTATTTATTTAATTGCCCTGCCTAAATATAAAATTTAGGCAGCAATCTTTTTTAATCTAAATCTTCATCATCATCAAGATTATCTTTTGCTAAGTCATTACCATATAGGCCTTCATCATCTAAAAGTTCATCATTTTCGAATAATTCATCATTATCTTCTTCTTTGTCTAAATCGATTTCCTCATCGTCAGCTTCTATATATGAACTTTCAATTTCGCTTTCATTTAGAACTAAATCTTCTTTCTTCTTTGCTTCGTTATAGTCTATACCTTCGTCGATATCTTCTTTTAGTTCAATTTCTTTATTATCTTTTGTATATAATCTCATATCTAATCCTAATGATTGTAGTTCTTTTATTAATACTTTGAATGTTTCTGGAATTCCAGGTTCTGGAACATTTTCTCCTTTAACAATTGCTTCATAAGTTTTAACTCTTCCTACTACATCATCAGATTTAACTGTTAACATTTCTTGTAATGTATGAGCTGCACCATATGCTTCTAGTGCCCAAACTTCCATTTCTCCGAAACGTTGTCCACCGAATTGAGCTTTACCTCCTAATGGTTGTTGTGTAACTAAAGAATATGGTCCTGTTGAACGAGCATGTATTTTGTCATCTACTAAGTGATGTAACTTAAGCATGTACATAACTCCTACTGTGATTGGTTCAGCAAATGGATCACCTGTTCTACCATCATAAAGAATTGTTTTTCCATCTGGAGTATTTCCTGATTTAACTAATAATTCTTCTATTTCTTCTGATGTTGCACCATCAAAAACTGGTGTTGCAACATTCCATCCTAATTCTTTTGCTGCTAATCCTAAATGTACCTCTAAAACTTGACCTAAGTTCATACGAGAAGGAACACCTAATGGGTTTAATAGGATATCTACTGGTGTACCATCTGGCATAAATGGCATATCTTCTTCTGGTAATATTCTAGAGATTGTACCTTTGTTACCATGACGTCCAGCCATTTTATCACCAACTGATATTTTTCTCTTTGTTGCTATATAACATCTTATTATTTGGTTTACACCTGGTCCTAATTCATCTGAATTATCTCTTGTAAATATTTTTACATCTACGATTGTTCCAGCTTCACCATGTGGTACTTTAAGTGATGTATCTCTAACTTCACGAGCTTTTTCACCAAAGATTGCACGAAGTAATCTTTCTTCTGCGGTTAGTTCTGTTTCACCTTTTGGTGTAACTTTACCAACTAAGATATCTCCTGGTCTTACTTCTGCACCAATTCTGATAATACCATTTTCGTCTAGGTCTTTTAAGCTGTCTTCACCAACATTTGGTATATCTCTTGTTATTTCTTCTGGTCCTAATTTTGTATCACGACATTCGCAATCATATTCTTCTATATGAATTGATGTAAATACGTCTTCTTTTACTAATCTTTCATTTAAAAGTATAGCATCTTCGTAGTTATAACCTTCCCATGTAGAGAATGCTACTAGTACGTTTCTTCCTAATGCCATCTCACCATTTTTAGTAGCTGGTCCGTCTGCTATGGTATCTCCTTTTTTAACTTTTTCTCCAGCCACAACAATTGGTCTTTGATTAATACATGTACCACCATTTGTTCTTTTAAATTTATTTAATCTATGTGTTTTCGTTGTTCCATTATTATATTTAACAGTAATTGCTTCACCTGTAACTTTTTGAATTACACCATCATCTTCTGCTAAAATTAATATTCCAGAATCTTTTGCTGCTCTGTATTCCATACCTGTACCAACTATTGGAGCTTCTGGCATAATTAATGGAACTGCTTGACGTTGCATGTTCGCACCCATAAGCGCACGTTTTGCATCATCATGCTCTAAGAATGGTATCATGGCTGCACCAATAGAAACTAATTGTTTTGGTGAAACATCCATTCCTGTTACCATTTCTCTGTCTACTTCTATAATATCATTTCTATATCTAACTTTAACTCTCTTATTTACAAATGTTCCATCTTCATTTAATGGTTCTTCAGCCTCTGCAATATAGTTACCATCTTCTATATCTGCACTCATGTATTCAACTTTATCTGTAACTGCATGTGTTTCTGGGTCTACTATTCTGTATGGTGTTTCTATAAATCCATATTCATTTATTTGTGCAAATGATGAAAGTGCAGATATAAGACCTATGTTTGGTCCTTCTGGTGATTCTATTGGACATAGTCTACCATAGTGTGTATAGTGAATATCACGAACTTCGAAACCTGCTCTTTCTCTAGAAAGACCTCCTGGTCCTAATGCAGAAATTCTTCTTTTATGTGTTAGTTCTGATAATGGGTTTGTTTGATCCATAAATTGTGATAATTGTGAGCTACCAAAGAACTCTCTTATTGCTGATGTTATTGGTTTTGTATTTATTAATGTTTGTGGTGTTACTACATCTAAGTCTTGAATTGTCATTCTTTCACGAACAACTCTTTCTAATCTTGTTAAACCAATTCTAAATTGATTTTGTAATAACTCACCAACACAACGTATACGTCTATTTCCTAAATGGTCTATATCATCTATTTCGCCTAATTTATGGTCTAAGTTTAATAAGTAGTTAACAGATGCTAAGATATCTTCTGTTGTAACGTGTTTTGGAACTAGTTCTTCATATCTTTGTTCTATTGCATGATGTAAATCTTTTTCCTCTGTATTGTCTAAGATATTTTTTAATACTTCATAATTTACCATTTCTTTAAAGTGCAAATCTGAAATATCTACATTTGTTACAAAATTATGAATATTTACTGTTCCATTTCCTATTATTTTTACTGGCTTATCTTCTACTCTTACTTCTACAACGTTTATACCAGAATTTTGGATTTCGTCAGCCATATCTTTTGATATAACTTCTCCTGCTTCTACAAATACTTCACCTGTTTCTGGATTTACTATATCTGTATGTGCAATCTTTCCTTCTATTCTTGTTGCTAAACTTAATTTTTTGTTGTATTTATATCTACCAACTTTTGCTAAATCATATCTTCTTGCATCAAAGAATAATCCGTTAAATAAGTTTTTAGCAGCATCAACTGTTGGAAGTTCTCCTGGTCTTAATTTTTTGTAGATTTCAATTAATGCTTCATCTTGAGTTTTTATTGGGTCCTTTTCTAATGTTACTCTTAATTTTTCTTCATTTCCAAAGAAATCAAGTATTTGTTCATCTGTTGCTAATCCTAAAGCTCTTAATAATGTTGTTACTGGAATTTTTCTAGTTCTGTCTACACGAGCATAAAAAACATCATTACTATCTGTTTCGTATTCTATCCATGCCCCTCTTATTGGCATTACTGTTGATGTGAATAATTTTTTACCTGTTTTGTCATAGGTAAAGTCATAATAACATCCAGGTGAACGAACTAATTGGCTTACTACAACTCTTTCTGCACCGTTTATAATAAATGTTCCACTATCTGTCATTAAAGGGAAATCTCCTAAATAGATTTCTTGCTCTTTAATTTCTCCTGTTTCACGATTTATTAATCTTACTTTTACATGTAAACGTGTAGAATATGTAGCATCTCTTTCTTTAGCTTCTTCTAAAGAATATTTTGTTTTCTCTTCCATGTAGTAATCGAAAAACTCTAGAACCAAGTTTCCTGAATAGTCGATGATTGGTGAAATGTCTTTTAAGACTTCTCCTAATCCCTCCTCGACAAACCACTCATAAGAATCTCTTTGCACCTTAATTAAGTTAGGCATTTCTATAAAGTCTCCAACTTTTGCAAAGTCTTTTCTTGAGCTTTTTTCATGCTTAATTTCTTTTAACAACTAAATCACCTCTAAAACAAAATATAAGCAGTTTGAAAAAAATTGTATATGAACATTGAAAAGTCCCTCTTGCATCTAAAATTTTATATTAATTTCCAAATTCCTGCTTTATAAATTTTTCCATTAATATATCCTTTTAAATCAATTCCTCTTTCCAACTAATATAACCGTTTTTAGGCAACAAAAAGGCATGCTGGCAATTACCTGTTTTTATCTTTTGCCAACCTACCTTGTTCTTTAAAATTACTTTTTTCTAAATATTTTAATTATTTTTACCACCTTTTAGCGTTTAAAATACCTTTTGTATCATAGCATAATTTACCATGTTTTGTCAACGAAATATAGTAAATTTTTACATATTTTTATTTAGTAAAAACTGTATATACAGAATCTTACATTTCTGTCATAATTTAATTTGTAATTTTATATTTCATATGATATACTACAAAAAAATATTATAATAATTTAAGGTGGTAAAAAATGCAAGATAATAATACAAAAGATAATAACAATCAAAGAAATTTATCTAATGCTTTTGAGGAATTAAAAAAAGCTAGGAACAATAGTATACAAGCAAAAAAAGAAACACCTAAAGAAGTAAATGAGACTAAGCAAGTAAGTAAAAATACAAATAATTCGACTTCAAAACCTAAAAAAGGAAAACCTGCTAAACCTCCAAAAAGCAAGAAAGAGAAAAGAGTAAAAGCAGTAAAAACCAAACACGAACCAAAGCCAAAAAAGTCTAACTTTAATGGCTCTTTTAGATATAAATTCGATACTTTGAAAAGCAATAAAAAGAAATTTAGGCAATTTATTATCTTATCTTCGGTTTATTTGTTAATTATAATTGCTTTAATTATTTTTATTGTTACATATATTTCTAATAAAAATAAAACAGAGAATCCTTATGGTGATTTTAGCACTTACGAAAAAAACACAAATCCATTTAATATTAGTCAAATACTTATAGATAACACAAATTCTACTAAGACAAAAGAAAAAACTTATAGGGACAAAGAAATTCCTTATTCTACTAAATATATAAAAAATGATTCTTTACCAAAAGATGAAAAAATAGTTAAACAAGCTGGGGTTCCTGGTTTAGAACGTGTTAATATTATCAGAACATATGAAGGAGCAGATTTAATTGATGAATCTACTTCTAGTATAGATATCTTACAAGCTCCTGTAGAAGAAATTGTTGAGGTTGGTACTTCTGATTTCTTGGTAAATTATAATGTACATTTAGGAGATACAATGTATGTTATTTCTACAGTTTCTTTAATGGATGCAATTAACAATGGTTCTGAGATTTGTAAAATCACAAGATATATGGATGTTGTTTTATTAGAAGTTGTTGGTGATTGGTGTAGAATTTCTTTTGATGGACAAGAAGGATATGTTCCAGCATCTTCATTAACATCACAATCTACAACTCCTGGTATCGTTTCACAAAACAAAGTACAAAGAATTGTATCTAAATTAAACTTTAATATGGCATTAAATGTTAAGAGTGGTTTATCTCTAGATGATTACAAACGTATATTAGCTGATGAGCCAAGAGATGTGAATAAAGTAATATATAGTAATGCTGAAGCATTTTATAATGCAGAACAAAAATATAATGTTAATGGACTTTTATTAGTAGCCATGGCAATTCACGAAAGTGGATGGGGAACATCTGCAATATCGTTAGACAAGAGAAACTTATTTGGTTATGGTGCATATGATAATGATGCATATAATTCAGCTTACACATTTGATACATATGCAGAGGGAATAGAGTTTGTAGCAAAAATACTTGCTAAAGCTTATTTAAATCCTGCAGGAATGACATTGTCAGATGGTGATACTACAACAGGAAGATATTATTCTAGCCCAACACTTACTGGAATTAATACAAGATATTCTACAGACCCTAACTGGTGTACAAAAGTCTTTTCATATATGACATATTTTTATGATAAACTATAGGGATTTAGGGACGGTGTTCCTTTCCCTTTTATAATATTTTCGATAGGGATTTTAGGACCGTCCCCCCAATCCCCTTTTGGGACCGTCCCCAATTCCTGATTGACTATTCAAAAATTTCTAAAAGGAGATTCAAATGAAGAAATTGTTAAAAAAGAAGGATTTAATTATTTTATTAGTATTAATAGTTATACTAATAAGTTTAATTCCTTTCTATATTTTAAAGATTAGAGATATTATTTATAGCAATAAATTTGCAACTTATTCTTATGAAACTTATACAAATTATACTAACCCAATTTTTTCTATAGAAAAAATTGTATATTATAGTAATGCATTTGTAACAGATAATAGTTCAGATGGTAATTTTCAAAATATAAATATTGGACAATATACAGATATAGCTATATACATTAATAATACAAATGCTTCTGATGAACTAACTGATAAAAATACAATTGCCGAGCTATATATAGATAATATTAAAGTTACAAGTAATTCTAATAAAGGTACAAAAACACTATGTTATAAAAATCCATATTATTTTGCAACCTATAAAGGTTTACAAGAACCTGAAAATGGAAGAATAAATTTTAATATTATAACTAATAACAAAGATAATAAAGAAAGTGCATATAACAATCCTTCTTTTTACCAAGATTGTTCTAATCCAATATCTTTAGGATATATAAACAAAGATATTGTAACAAATTATGAAATTGCAAATACAGATACCCTTTCTTTAAATGGAACTATCTTACAAAAGGCTAATATTACTTTAGATGAGCTAACTTTTAATATGAGCTTTACAATACATATAAAAAATAATAAAGGTGAGGAATTTATTTGTAATATAGACAGACCTGTTTTAAGTGATGAAACTAGCTCACAACTTCTTAATGGGTATATTGCAACTCAATATTCTCCAGATAAGGGAACAGCACAATTTATAAAAATCTCAGATTAGTAATTTATAGCCGATAATAATGTATAATTTTCACCTATTCATGAATATACATGAATAGGTGATTTTTTTGAGAAAATTAAAATTATTTATTTTAAATGGGCTAGTTTTAACTGTTATATCTATTTTTTTGCAGTTAATAGGTGTTTCTTTTGGCGTATATATTTCTAATAAAATTGGTGATGAAGCAGTTGGTTTATACCAACTATTAATGTCTACATATTCCTTTGGAATCACACTTGCTCTTTCGGGAATTAACCTTGCTTGTGTTAGAATTGTATCTGAAGAACTCGCAAAAAATTCTTTTGGAAGTATAAAAAAAGTAATAACGAAATGTCTTATTTATAGTCTGTTTTTTGGCAGTCTAACCTTTTTACTATTTTGTATATTTGCAAATATGATATCTACATACATATTACACGAGAAAATCTCTCCTTTAACTATATGTATAATGGCTATCTCTTTCCCTTTTGCTTCTATTTGTTCATGCTTAAATGGTTATTTTTCTGCCGTTCGCCATGTAGTAAAAAGCGCTTTTATACAAATACTAGAACAATTTTTCAAAATTTTATTAGTAAGTTACATGCTAAATACTATATTTGACACATCTATTAATTCTGCATGTAGTTTAATTGTTCTTGGTAGTTCTATAGCAGAAGGCATTACCTGCATATTAATGTTTATTACATATATAAAAGATAGGAAAAAATTATGTAGCAAAAACGATATATATATACCACAACCTAGCACAGGCATAACTAAGCGAATATTTAAGATTTCACTTCCGATTTCCTCTGCAACTTATATAAAATCTGGGCTTGCAACGCTAAAACAAGTTGTTATACCATTAAAGCTAGAAGCGTCTGGTTTAAGCTGTAGTGAAGCTCTTTCTAAATATGGTATGATTAATGGAATGGTCTTTCCTATAATACTATTTCCTAGTACTTTTTTAAGTTCCTTTAGTGGACTGCTTATTCCCGAATTTTCTTCTTTTAATGTAAGAGGTGAAAATAATGCTATACAAGATTCTATATATAAAATATTAAAATATACACTGATATTTTCTTTTTTTATTATTGGAATATTTTTATGTTTTTCTAAGGAATTAAGTTTATTAATTTATAGTAATACTGAAATTTCTAAATATATAAAAATATTAGCTCCTGTAATCATTTTTATGTATTTAGATAGTATTGTTGATGGAATATTAAAAGGTCTTGATAAACAAGTTAGTGTTATGATTATAAATATTATAGATTTAATAAGTAGTATTTTACTTATCTCTTTTTTACTACCGGTATATGGAACCTTTGGTTATTTAATTGTTATTTTTATAAGTGAAATTTTAAATTGTATTTTAAGCATATGGGTTTTAATTAACACAACTAAAATAAAATTTAAATTTAAATTATGGATATTAAAACCCACTATGATTTTGCTTATAAGTGTAGTTATTACTAATCTTTTAAAAATAAATGCGATTGCTATTATTCCTTTACTAATTAACATATTAATCTACAGCAGTGCATATATTTTATTTAGCTTTATTTTTAAACTGATATCTAAAACTGAAATTAGAAATTTTATTACACTATAAGGACTAATAATTCATCTTGAGTTATTAGCTCTTTTTTTAACAAATCTTCTGTAACTATATAATGAAGTTTTATATTTATTTTTTTATCCTCGTTAGATATTTCCATTATATCGTGATGTTCTGCCATATTATATGAGTTCATATCTATCTCATCTAATAGGCTAATATTTTTTTCTTCTCTATTTAATATGCAAAAATATGCCCAATATTTGTATGCCAAATTGTTAGCATCCTTTTTGTTACAAATCGTAATAAATATTGTATCTTTATCGGTCACAAGTTTTATTCCTTTAAAAACTTTGTTATCTTCTATTAATTCAATATTTGTTAAAGATTTTATATCTTCTCTTAATTTTTGGTTTATTAAATTAATTGTTTCTTTTGTATTGTTTTCGATATAATTTTTTAAAGCTTGTAATTTTTTATTCACAATTAATTAGTCTCCTTTCCAGAGTTTTTACGTTAATATTAAAACATATTTATTAAATTTTTACAAGAATAAATTATCGATATTATTCGTCATCTTTCGACAATATGTCTTATTATCTTTTACCTAAGGTTAAATTTACCGTATTAGTATTATTCCCTCTTCTATACTCTATTCTTATACTTTCTCCTGGATTTTTAGTATAAATATATTCTTTTATATCATTCATAGTATATATTAATCTATCATCTATTTTTAATATTATATCACCTTTTACTAAACCACAACTTGCTGCTGGACTATTGGTAGTTACTGCTTCTATATATACACCACTATCTAATTTAAAAGTTTTATCTATATATGCAATAATGTTTTTGTCATATCCAGAGATTCCAATGGAAGGTTCTTCAAAATTACCTGTAGTACTATATTTTTCTATTATTGGTTTAGCTACGTTTATTGGTACTGCAAATCCAATTCCCTCTGCAGTATCAATTTTTAGCGAATTTATTCCTATAACTTCACCAGCTGTATTTATTAATGGTCCACCACTATTTCCTGGGTTTATTGTAGCATCTGTTTGGATTAAATCTGTCATTAAGACTTCTTCATTATTTTCTGTAAATTTTAGTGTTCTTGCTTTTGCACTTATTATACCTGATGTTACAGTTCTCTCAAATTCATAACCTATTGGATTTCCTATTGCATATACTGTTTGCCCTGCTTTTACACTAGTTGAGTCTCCCAGTTTTACTGCCTGTAAGCCTTCTAATTTTATTTTTACTATACTTAAATCCAAAGTTGCATCTGCCCAAACAACATTAGCATCATATGTGTTTCCATTCTCTAATGTAACATAGCAACTACTATATCTATCTCCTGAAACATGTTTATTTGTTATAATATAGCCATTTGATGATACAATAACGCCTGTTCCAAGCCCTAGTTTTTCTATTCCATCTTGTGTAAATATAGAGCTTCCTATTTCTTTAATTTTCGAAATGCCAACAACACTATGGTTAACCTCTTCTATTATATCTTCTATCGTTGTATCTTGACTTGTAACATTTTGTACAGTTTGAGTTGTTCTTTCCACTTTTAAGTCCTCATTTATTTTTTCCACATCTGTTCTAATATATAGTCGTATAAGTGATGCGATTAAAACTACAGTTAATATTATTATGAATACTATAAAAACATTTTTTCCCGCATTTTTTTTATTTCTTTTTACTCTTCTATATTTTTGCATAAAAAAACCTCCTTTGGAAAACTTTTCTTATACCTTTATGTTTTCCAAAAGAAATTTTTTTTAATCATGTATTTTTAAATTTCTATTGAAATTTCTAGCAATATATATATATAATAGCCTTATATTAATTTACTTATTATGGGGGGATTACTTTATGGAAAAATATCAATTAACTTTTCCACAATTATCACTTTGGAGTGTAGAACAATTTTATAAAGGCACAAGTATAAATGTCATAACTGGATTTATAAAAATAAATGAAACTGTAAACTTTCATTTATTTAACGACGCTATAGAAATATTAATTAAAAATACTGATATCTTTGGAATGCATCTATCATACGAAAATGGCGAATTAACACAAGTTTTGACAACACCTAAAAATAAGGGAATTCGCTTAATAAATGTATCTTGCAAAGAAGAATTAGAAAATTTACAAAATACTATTGCCAAAACCCCTTTTAATATCTTTGAAGACGACTTATTCGATTTTACTATATTTAAACTTCCAGATAACACTGGGGGTGTTATTGGGCGCTTTCATCATATTATTTGTGATGCATGGGCTACTAGCTTAATAATTACTAGAATAATGACAATTTATCAAAATTTATTGAATAATCTATCACCTACTGAAGGGATTAATTTTGAATCCTATGTTAACTATATTGTTTCTGAAGAATTATATGTAAATAGTCCGAAATTTAAAAAGTCAAAAGAATTTTGGCTTAATACTTTTAACTCTAATTTTTCCTACAGCTATTTGTCTTCGAATGTTTCTAACTCTTGCACTGCAGACAGAGCAACATATTCGATCGAAAAAAATCTAGCCAAAAAATTAAATGATTTTTGCGAGGTAAATTCTATTTCTTTACCTTTATTATTAATTTCTGTAATTGGAATTTATTTGGCAAAAATTAATAATAATTCTTGCGCTACAATTGGCCTTCCTATTTTAAATAGAACTAATTTTAAAGAAAAAAACTCAATCGGTGCATTTATAAGTACTATTCCTTTTAAAATGGATATTGATTATAATAAAACATATTTAAATTTTATTTTAGATTTAAAAAAGGATTATTTTAATATCCTTAGAAATCAAAAATATCCATATACAGCTATACTAGAAGATTTAAGGAAAACAACAAATATATCGAAAAGTCTTTATGACATTTCATTTTCTTATCAAAATGCCAGAGATAATAACCAATTATCTTCTATTAATTATACTACTGGTTGGGTATTTAATGGTTGCGTTTCTAATAATATGGATATTCATATATATGACATGGACAACACAGGTGATTTATCAATATTATTTGATTATAGAAAAGATTTATTCAAAGCTTCTGACGTTGAAGAAATATATAATAATTTGATAAATATTTTAAATCAGATTATATCTAATCCTAATATTTTATTAAATGATATCTCTTCGATTGATAAAAATGTAGAAAATTTTATTACGAATAACTATAACAACACAAAAGCCGAATTTCCAGGGAATACACCTATTATAAAATTATTCGAAGAACAGGCAAAATTGTCTTATACTAAACTCGCCCTTATAGAAGGCGAAAAAGAACTGACCTATGCTGAACTTCTTAATAGTGTTAATAATTTAGCTTATAATCTTTCGAAAAATGGTCTTAAATATCAAGATAAGGTATGCTTGTTTTTTGACAACTCTATAGAATTGGTTGTTTCCATACTTGCATGTTTAAAGCTAGGCGTTTGCTATATTCCTTTAAACACTTCTTTTCCTTTTGAAAGAGTTAAATATATCATGAATGATAGTAACTCTGCCAAAATTTTAACCAATTCTAAAAACATTTCTAAATTGGCTGAATTTAACAACTCTATAATTATAGATTATGAAGATCTAAATTTTGAAGCAAAACACTCATATAATGAAAAATTGCTAAACTCAAATGATTTAGTATATATAATTTACACCTCCGGTTCTACTGGAAATCCTAAAGGTGTACAAATTGCAAATAAAAGCTTAGTAAACTACATCTATTGGTGTACAAAACAGTATGTAACAACTACCCCATGTAATTTTCCATTATATTCTTCTATTGCTTTTGATTTAACAGTTACATCAATATATACACCTTTAATCTCTGGTAATTCTATTTATATTTATAACAATTCAAACCCAGAGTTATTAATTAAGGAAATTGTTGCTGATAAAAAAATACAAGTTCTAAAATTAACTCCAGCACATCTTTCTTTATTATTAGATGTTGCTACTCCAGATTCTTGTATTAAAGAATTAATCGTTGGTGGTGATATTTTAACTACCGAAACATGTAAAGCTATTATAAATAAATTTCATAATGGAATTAAAATATATAATGAATATGGTCCAACAGAAGCCACAGTTGGTTGTATGATATATGAATATAGCCTTTTGGATGATTATGTTTCTGTTCCTATTGGAAAACCTATTAATAATGTACAAATATATTTGTTTAATTCATGTATGAATTTAATGCCTTTTAATACTATTGGAGAAATGTATATAGGTGGAGATTGTTTGTCTAAGGGATATTTAAATCTACCTACAGTAACTGAAAATAGTTTTATAAAAAATCCATTTAACGAAAATGAAATTTTATATAAAACTGGAGATTTAGCTAAATTACATCCAAATGGATCTATGGAATATATTGGTAGATGTGATTTTCAAATAAAAATAAATGGATATAGAATAGAAACTGGAGAAGTACAGTCTCAAATTTTAAAGTATCCTAATATAAAAGATTGTTATGTCATAGATATGCAAATTAAAAATAATAAAGAACTTTGTGCATACTATGTAGAAAATAAACATGTGGATATAGATGATTTAATTTCTACTTTAGATAAAAAATTACCTAATTACATGATACCTAAACATTTTATTAAAATGGGCAGTCTTCCAATGACTGTTAATGGCAAAATAAATAGAAAAGAACTTCCTTTACCAACAATAAAAAGAAAGGTTGCTATTGTTAAACCTGCTAATACAATTGAAGAATTACTTTGCAATATTTTTTGCAAAGTTCTGGAAATAGAAGAAATTAGTACAGTAGAAAATATTTTTAACTACTATGTAGATTCTCTTAGTTTAATAAAAATTCAAACTATCTTATATTCAGAAGGATATAATTTGGATACACAGGACTTTTATAATAATAAAACTATAAAAAGTTTAGCAGATAAGATTATAAACGGTTCTGCATCAGAAGAAGATTCTACAGAGAATTTTAAAGATGTAAACTTTTCTATATCTGATATCCAAAAAGATATTACTACAAATATAAATTTCAAAAACATTTTTCTTTTTGGAGCAACAGGATTTTTAGGAATCCATATATTACATGAATTATTACTTAATACTAATTCTAATATTTATTGTTTAATACGAAGGAAAAATGGTTCTATTCCTAGACAAAGGCTAGAAGAAAAATTAAAATTTTATTTTTCAAACGAAAATTTGGAAAAATATAAAGACAGAATTATAATATTAGAAGGTAATTTACTAGATGAACATTTTGGATTAGATAAGGTTGTTTATAACAAACTTATTCGAGATATTGATATCTGTATACATTCTGCAGCTCTAGTGAAACATTATGGGGACTATAATTTATTTCATCAAACAAATGTAGTCTCTACAGAAAAAATTATTGATTTCTGCAATGAAGGGCATAGTGTATTGGAATATATATCTACAATCTCAGTATCTGGATATGGCTTAGTTAATACTCCTGATACTACTTTTACAGAAAATAATTTATATATAGGTCAAAATTATAAAGAAAATGTATATGTACATAGTAAGTTTGAAGCAGAATACCTAATTATAGAAGCATGCAAAAATACTAATTTAATAGCTAGCATTTATAGAGTTGGTAATTTATCTAATAGATATACTGATGGCGTATTCCAAGAAAACGCTTATGAAAATTCTTCATTAAATAGAATTATTGCTTGTATAAACTTAAACTGTTATCCTAAAGAATTTCAAACTTTTCCTTTAGAATTTTCGCCTGTAGATATCTGTGCACATAATATAGTAAAATTATTGCCTGACCAAAATAAAAATTTAAATATATATCATCTATATAATAATAATGTTACTAACTTTTTAAATATTCAACATTTATTGGAGAAAAATAATATTTACTTAAAAGCTATTTCTTCAGAAGATTTTAAAAAACTTTTAATAGAACAATCCAATAATTATTTTGGTTTTGCAAATATCATAAATAACAAAGTTACTAGTAATTTAAATATTTCAAATGAATATACTGATTCTATTTTAAAAAAGCTTAACCTAAATTGGCCAATAATTGATGATTTATATATACAAAAGATTATTGATTATTTAATAAAAAATAAATTTATAGGAGAAAAAACAAATGAAACTAGAAAAGAATAAAATTTTTACAATAAATTCTATACCCAAATTAGTAACAATAAATATGATAATTTTTTTATTAATTTGTATTATATTGTATTTAATTATACCATATGTATTAAATTATCCGCCTAATTCTATAGATAACGATTTTCAGGTTGAGGTAGTAGGAATTAAATATACCTCTCAGTTTATTGTATTAGCTACAATACTTTCCATATTTATATTAGGTGCATTAACTTTTTTATATAATATGCTTTCTATTAAAAAAATAAAAAATAAACATACGAATAAAATTGATAAAAAACAAGTAGAAAAAATAAGGAAAAGAAGTTTTAGTTTTCCTTACATAACATTATTACTTACTCTACTTGTACCACCTGCTATAGTTTGTTTTTGCCTTGTATTATTTAATACTACGCCAGAACTAAATCTAAGAATTACAATTATCATTTTTTGTATGTCAGCAATATTTGCGATTTTTTCGTATATTGTAAATAAAAACTTTTTTGTTAATACACTAGTAAAAACTGCAAAAATATCTAACAACAAAGCTACTGGACTAAGGCTTAATCTATATACAAAAATACTATTACAAATGTTACCAATATTTTTATACTCTTTTATAATTATATTGCTATTATCTCTTTCTCTGTTAACTACAGAAAAGGGAAACTTATTATACAATTTGTATCGCCAACAGCTTTCAAATTACTTTTCTAAAGAAGAAGTTTATGATTTAGCTGATTTGCCAAATATTCTTAAAAATAATATAACACTGCAAAATGAACAAGATAATTTCTTTATCATTTCTTGTGATACTGATGATGTATATTATTCCGAAGAAGAACTAAATACTTTCTTTAAAAAATATTTGAATGAATTTTATGAAAAAACAAATGGTCATGTATATGATAACTATGGTCAGAATATAGAAGCTTCTGCGATAAAAGTACATACTACAAATGGTGATTATTTCATTGGCGTAAGATTTTACGTATTTTCTTCATCATTTATAACACCATTTATTATTGCAGCCATCATATTACTTTTCTTTAATATCTTATTTGTTTTATATATAAGTAAAGATTTAAGTAATGATATAAAAACCATAAGTAGACAATTATATGTAATCGCTGCATCAGATAATATTTCTAATGAGCATAATTTGCCAGTTACTTCTAATGACGAACTTGGTGATTTAACTACAGCATTTAATAAAGTTCAAGATAAAACAAAGGAATATAATACTACAATTAAGACTAACCAAGAAACTCTTATGGAAAGCGAACGTCTTGCCTCTTTAGGTCAATTAATTGGTGGTATAGCACATAACTTAAAAACTCCTATAATGTCAATATCTGGTGCTTCTGAAGGCTTATCTGATTTAGTAAAAGAATACGATTCCTCTATTGATGATCCAGAAGTAACTTCTAAAGATCATCATGATATTGCAAATGACATGACCGAATGGATTGATAAAATTAAAACATATACTTCATATATGTCTGATGTAATAACTGCTGTTAAGGGACAAGCTGTAAATCTAGCATCTGATAATACTGCATATTTTAAAGTTGATGAACTTTTAAAATATATTAATATCTTAATGAAGCACGAATTAAAAAATGCTTTGGTTTCTTTAAATATACATAATTATGTAAGTTCTAAAATTCAAATTAATGGAGATATTAATGCATTAGTACAAGTAATAGATAATATGATATCTAATTCAATTCAATCTTATAACGGAAAAACAAATCAAGTTATAGATTTAACATTAAGAACAAATGATTCTAATTTGTTAATAGAAATTCAAGATTATGGTTGTGGTATGACTAATGAAGTTAAAGATAAATTATTTAAACAAATGATTACAACAAAAGGAAAAAAAGGTACTGGCTTAGGTTTATTTATGTCTTATTCAACTATCAAAGCACATTTTAATGGTGATATAAAATTTGAATCTGAACATAATAAAGGAACTACATTTACTATTATATTACCTTTATCATAAAAAATTTTTGCTTTAACTTTTACTATTAAACTAATTACTAGGTATTTTTACCTTGTTTCATAGGAAAAAGGAACTATAAATAGCTATAGTTTCTTTTTTTGTACTTTTTTTGACTTTTTTCTTGCTTTTATATATTTTTATTTATATAATTTCTATATTAGGAGGTCTGTTATTATGAGAAAGAATCAAGTTACATCCCAAAGTGCTGATTTTAAAATAATCGCTGTAGATGATGAACAAGGAATTTTAGATTCATTATCTATATTTATGAAAAGATCTGGCTATGATTTTGTTGGCATAACAGATCCTATAGAAGCTATAAATCGCGTAAAAACAGAACATTTTGATTTAATGGTACTGGATTTTATTATGGATCCAATTCATGGTGACAAAGTCGTAGAAGAAATTAGAAAATTTAATAAAGATTTATATATTCTTCTTTTAACTGGTCATAAAGATTTGGCTCCACCATTAGAAACTATTCACGAGCTTGATATCCAAGGATATTGCGAAAAAAGTGATAAATTTGACCAATTATTACTATTAATAGAATCTGGATTAAAATCTGTAAATCAAATGCGAACAATAACTAGAATGAATGGCAATTTAGAAAAAGCTTACATAGACAGTATAGAAATATTAAGACACACTGTTGAAGCAAAAGATCCTTATACTAAAGGTCATTCTGACAGAGTTTCTGAATACGCAGTTCTATTAGGAAAAAAACTTAATTTGCCTGACGATGATATCGAAAAGCTAAAAATTGGCGGTCTTTTTCATGATATAGGAAAAATTGGTATTCCAGACAGCATCCTTCTAAAAGAATCTAAATTAACAGATGAGGAATATACAAAAATTAAAGAACATCCCGTAATTGGATATAACATTTTAGAAAATGCTGACATGTTTAAAAATATTCTAGATATCATAAAATATCATCACGAAAGATTTGATGGAAATGGATATCCAGAAAGATTAGCAGGAACAAATATCCCTTATCTTTCTAGAATCACTTCTATAGTTGATAGTTTTGATGCTATGACTTCAAAAAGAAGTTACAGAGATTCTTTACCAATGGACGTTGTAAAATCTGAAATATTAGAAAATTTGGGTTCTCAGTTTGACCCAGAAATAGGTATAGCTTTCCTAGATATTTTAGATAATGATTTTAATTCTATTAAACAAATACAAGAAAAGTACTAACTTTATTTGTATTTAATATAATTAATTAAGGAGGGGATTTAAAAATGGTTTTAACTGCTTCAGAAACAAGAAAGCAAGCCAGAGAATCTTTAAAAGGTAAATGGGGAGTTGTGGTTTTAATTACCTTAATATTTTTAGGATACTCATTTTTAGTAGGATTACTTTCTGCTATTCCTTTTTTAGGATTCTTAGTTTCTATAGCTGCTATTGTCATTGATATTCCAATAATATATGGTTTTATGATGACTATGATGAAGCTAAAAAGAGGAGAAAGTGTAGGATACTTTGATTTCTTTAAAGATGGTTTTACTAATTTTAAAAGAGCTTGGTGCCTTACAGGAAGATTACTTTTAAAAATGATTGCTCCGCTAATATTAATAATAGTTGCAATCATTATAATGGTAGTTTCTATTATCGCATCTTTGGCAACTGCATTTGCAGTAGGAATAAGTACTTCTACTTCTACTTTAGGTGGTGCTATAGTTGGTGTTAGTGCTTTAACAATAATAGCATATATCGTTGTACTTGCTGCATACATATGGCTTTTCGTGAAGTCATTATCATATGGTTTAGGTATATACCTTGCAATTGATAATCCAACTATGAAACCACTTGATTGTGTTAACAAAAGTAAAGAACTTATGGATGGAAATAAAGGTCGTTTATTCTGCCTATATCTTTCATTCATCGGATGGATTGCTCTAGCTGTTGTAGTATCTTTAATACCTTTTATTGGCTGGATAGCAGCAATCGCTGGTACTATTGTATTAACACCATATATTGGGTTTGCATCAATAGTATTCTATGAAAATAGAGCTGGTATAGATAGTTCTGCTACAGTTGCCGAAGGTACTGTAGATTCAACAGAAAACTCAGATGAAAATACAACAACAAATGAAATAAAAGAACAATCTGGTTCTCAAGATGTAAAAGCAGAAATAGTAGACATACCAAATTTAGACCAAAATAAAGATTAGATTCTTCTTCGGGATTTGGGAACGGTCCTTAAATCCCGATTTTGTTTTTAATTTATCAAATAGTTAAAAAAGCCAAAAACTTCTTACACAATATGTATAAGAAGTTTTTTATTTATTTAAATTATCCAATTTTCATAGAAAGTTTTACTTTTTGTCTTTCATTATCTATTCCGATAACTTTTACTTTTACAATATCTCCAACAGACACGATATCTGATGGATTTTTAACAAATTTTTCACTCATCTCTGATATGTGGACAAGTCCATCATGTTTTACACCAATATCCACAAATGCTCCAAAGTCAATTACATTTCTAACAGTACCTGTTAATATCATACCTTCTTTTAGATCTTCGAATTTTAAAACATCTTGCCTTAGTATTGGCTTTGGCATATCTTCTCTTGGGTCTCTTCCCGGTTTTGATAATTCATCTATAATATCTTTTAAAGTCATTTCTCCTACATTTAAAGCTTTCGCTGTTTCGGTTAAATTTATACTTCCTAATTTTTTTCTAAGCTCTACTAATTTATCTTTATCCTTTAAATCTTCTGTTCCATAACCTAAAGTCTTTAATAATTCTTCTGCTATGTCGTAGCTTTCAGGGTGTACTGCTGTATTTTCTAATGGATTAGTTCCATCTGGAATTCTAATAAATCCTGCACATTGTTCAAATGCAACTTTACCTAATTTAGGAACTTTAAGTAATTCTTTTCTAGTTTTTAACTTTCCATTTTCGTCCCTATATTTTACTATATTTTTAGCTATAGTTTTATTTATTCCAGAAACATATGAAAGCAGTGATGGTGTTGCAGTATTTACATCTACTCCTACCTTATTAACACTATCTTCTACAACTCCTGCTAGGCTTTCTTCCAATTTCTTTTGATTTACATCATGTTGATATTGACCTACACCTATAGATTTTGGATCAATTTTAACGAATTCTGCAAGAGGATCTTGAAGTCTTCTAGCTATAGATATTGCACCCCTTATAGAAACATTTATGTCTGGATATTCTTCTGTTGCAAGTTTTGACGCAGAATATACAGAAGCTCCTGCTTCACTTACTATGGTATATAAAACTTCATGGTCACATTTTTTTATCATCTCTGATACAAACATTTCAGATTCCCTTGAAGCTGTCCCATTTCCTATTGCAATCATATCTACATGATCTTTATTAATTAATCTTACTAATTCTTTTTCCGCTCCCTCTACGTCATTTTGTGGCTCTGTTGGGTATACTGTTGTAATATCTAAAACCTTGCCTGTTTCATCAATTATTGCGATTTTACAACCTGTTCTATATGCTGGGTCAAATCCCATAACTGTTATACCTTTTATTGGAGCACCTAATAATAATTGTTTTGCATTTTTACCAAATACTTTTATTGCTTGCTCTTCTGCTTTTTCCGTTAAATCTGATCTTATCTCTCTATCGATAGATGGTTCTATTAATCTTTTAAAACTATCTTGAATAGTATCTTTTAAGTACTGTGTAAACTGGTTTTCACCTTTTATTATATCTTTCTCTATTTTTTCTAAAATTTTATCTTCTTCTTTTTCTATTTTAACTTTTAAAAATTCTTCTTTTTCTCCTCTATTTATTGCAAGAATCCTATGACTTGGTATTTTATTTACATTTTCACTATAATCATAATACATTTCGTAAGCAGATTTTTCTTCTGGTTTTGTAGCAGTAGTCTTTATAATTCCTTTTGAATATACTATTTGCTTAATTAATTTTCTATATTCTGGGTTATCAGATATCATTTCTGCAATAATATCTAATGCTCCTTGTATTGCTTCTTCTACAGTTTTTACTTCTTTTTCTTCGCTTATATATTCAGCTGCTATTTCTTGTATATTTTTTGTCTCTTCTTGAGCCAAAATAATTTCTGCAAGTGGTTCTAACCCTTTTGCTTTTGCTACAGTTGCTCTTGTCTTCTTCTTTTGTTTATATGGTCTATAGATATCTTCTACTTCTGCAAGAGTAATAGCATTCTCTAAATCTTTCACTATCTCTTCTGTTAATTTTCCTTGCTCTTCGATAGAGTTTGTAACTTCTTCTTTTCTCTTCTCTAAATTTCTTAAATAGTTTAGTCTTTCTCCAAAAGTTCTTAAAACTTCATCAGAAAGCCCGCCCGTTACTTCTTTTCTATATCTTGCTATAAAAGGAATTGTATTTCCTTCATCTATTAGTTTTATCGTGTTTTCTACTTGTTGTACCTTAATATTTAATTCTTCTGCTATAATTTGCTCTATTTTTTTCATTCTACTACCATGTTCCTTCCTAAAAATAAATATACCTCTTATCTTCTGATATTTTATGCTAAGCTTTCTCTATACTTTTTTAGTCCCACTATCTCACTTATTTGATCCGGTCTTAAGACATAATCTTCTTCTGATACTTCTGTTACCCAATTAATATCTTTCGCAGTCATACCATACTCACAAAGTATATTTGCGTCTTCAAATAATTTTTCACTCGTTTCATGTTTTCTTCCATGTGTCTTTCTGTCTATATAACCATCATCATTTATAGTTGATGAAAAATGTATATGTGCTACATATTTTTTGCATTTTTCTTTATCTAAATATTTCTTTATAAATTCTTTCATTGGCTCATGCCAAATCTTTGCTTGACAATATATGTGGCATATATCTATACATGCTCTAATATTGGGGCTATCTATTTGCTCACATAAATCTAGTACTGTACATGAATATCTTTCTCTCATCATAAATAGGTTTTCTAAAAAAATTGTCACTTTTGTTCCTTTTAAAAATTCTGCAATTTCTTTAATATCTTCTAATGTTGTTAATTTATGTTTTTTCATTATAAATTCTGTATGATATATAATATTTATTTTTATCCCATATTCATTAGCTAAGTCTATTAACTGCTTAAGCTCGCTATATATTAAATCTTTATTTTTATATAATAGTAACTCTATATCATATCCAGAAAGAGGAGGATGCACAGTTATTTCTTCTAAAGCTGGAAATTTTTGCATAAGTCTTCTTATTGGCTTTTCTGCTTCGAAATCGACTAATTTTTCTTCATCTTTAGCAAAATACTGTATCTCAACTCCTTTTTCTTCTTCTATATATTGGCTCATAGCCTCTATTCCTTCTAAAAATTCATTTGTTTTAGGATGTATTTTCATAGTAATTTATCTCCCCCGAGATTTAGAGAACTCCCTCTTTTCCCTTTTACTGGGATTCTAGCACCGTCCCCAAATCCCTATTTTCTATTCTAAGCCTAGGTATTCGTTATAAGTACATTCTTTGTCTACTACACTACCATCTTTTTTGATGTCTATTATTCTATTTGCTACAGTTTGCATTAATTGATGGTCATGTGATGCAAATATCATATTTCCTTTAAACCTTTCCATTCCTTCATTTAATGCAGTAATACTCTCCATATCTAAATGGTTTGTTGGTTCGTCAAAAATTAAGAAGTTTGCACCTGATAACATTAATTTAGATAATACACATCTTACCTTTTCCCCTCCAGATAAAACCTTTACATTTTTTAATGCTTCATCCCCAGAGAATAACATTCTACCTAAAAAGCTTCTTACATATGTTTCGTCTGGGTCTTTAGAGTATTGCCTTAGCCAGTCTGTTATACTTAAATCTTGAGTAAACAAGTAGCTATTATCTTTTGGGAAATATGCTTTAGTTATAGTTGTCCCGAATGATATTTCTCCTTCATCTGGCTCTAATTCTCCTGCAAGTATTTGGAACAATGTTGTTCTGGCATTTTCGTTATCTGCAATTATAGCAATCTTATTATCTGTTTTTACTGTAAAAGATACATTATCTAATACTTTCTCGCCATCTACAGTTTTACTTAAATTCTTGACTGTTAAAATATCTTTTCCTGGTTCCCTGTCTGGTTTAAAATCTATATATGGATATCTTCTATTTGATGGCTTTATTTCGTCTAATTGAATCTTTTCTAACGATTTCTTTCTTGATGTAGCTTGTTTTGATTTAGATGCATTAGCACTAAAACGTGCAATAAATTCTTGTAATTCTTTTATCTTTTCTTCTTTCTTCTTATTTGCATCTTTCATTTGTTTTAATGCTAACTGGCTAGATTCATACCAGAAATCGTAGTTTCCTGGGTATACTTTAATCTTCCCAAAATCCACATCTGCGATATGTGTACATACTTTATTTAAGAAATATCTGTCGTGTGATACTACAATTACTGTATTTTCAAAATTTATTAAGAATTCTTCTAACCATTGAATAGTCTTTAAATCCAAATCGTTTGTAGGCTCGTCTAATAATAATATATCTGGATTTCCAAATAAACTTTGTGCAAGTAATATCTTTACCTTTTCCCTATCTTCAATTTCTTTCATTTGTTTATAATGATTTTCTGGAGATATTCCTAAATCATTTAATAAAGTTGCTGCATTTGTTTCCGCATTCCAGCCATCTAGTTCTGCAAATCGTTCTTCTAATTTCGCAGCTTTCATTCCATCTTCTTCTGAAAAATCTTCTTTAGCATAGATTTCTTCTTTTTCTTTCATAATACTGTATAATTCTTGGTTCCCCATTATAACAGCATCTAATACATTATATTCGTCATAAGCAAAGTGATCTTGTTTTAAAATAGATATTCTCTCTCCTTTATCTACTGTTACATCTCCTTTGCTTGGTTCTAGTTCACCAGAAAGTACTTTTAAAAATGTAGATTTCCCTGCACCATTTGCTCCAATTATTCCATAGCAATTTCCTTTTCCAAATTTAATGTTTACATCTTCAAATAATATTCTTTTGCCAAAGCGCACTGTTACACCATTTACAGATAACATATTTTCTCCTCCTTTTTTAGCTTGCATTATTATATACCATTTATTATAATTTTACAACTTTAGGCTCTATTTTTACCTTCTCCAATTATTGTTTGTCTTTCGTCTTCTATTACTTTTAAAATATGCTCATCATCTGTTTTTATCATATCTAAATATTTTAGTGCTTCTTCATTTTCTCCATTTTTATATGCTGCTGTTGCTAAACTTAAAAAGTATGTGTTTTGTATATCATCACCTATAGGCTTTTCCTTCATATTTTTTAGCTTATCATAAAATATTTTAGCATTATCACTTTTTTGATATTCTCTCATTATTTTATTATATTTTATGCAAAACTTACGTGATGCTAGTTTTTCTATAAATAAAGTTATCAGGAAATACAATATGCTAAATAATATTACAAAAACTAGTTGTGTAATTATAAATATTTTAATATCTGAAATATCAAAGTATTTAAACACAAAAAATATTATAAATTCTAATATTAAAAACACTACTAAATATACTTTATCCAACTTATTACTTTTCATTTGTTTTCTCCTTCTTATTTTATTATTAAATCAATAAAAGCAGATACAAAATTTACCCCTATACTATAAATTTTGTGTCCGCTATTTAAATTAATTTAGCATATCCTTCTTTTTTAACCATACTACAGAAATAATAGTAAGCAATGTTGCTATAAAAATCATTATCCAGAATCCCAATATATTTCCCTCAAACGGTAATTTTACATTCATCCCCCAAAAGCTTGCAATCATTGTTGGTACTGCAATTATTATAGTAATTGAAGTTAATGATTTCATAACCCCATTTAAGTTGTTTGATATTATAGAAGCATATGCATCCATTGTACCATTTAAGATATCGCTATACACTTTACTCATTTCTATAGCTTGTTTATTTTCTATTATTGCATCTTCTAAAATGTCTTCATCTTCATCATATAATTTTATATTCTTTATTTTTAAAGTTCTTTCCATAACCGCTTCATTTGATCTTAATGATGTTGTTATATATACTAAAGATTTCTCTAAACTTAGTAATTTTAATAATTCTCTATTTTTCATGGAACTTTTTAATACATTTTCTGCAATTTCTGTTTCTTTATTAATCTTTTTTAGGTATTCTAGATAATCTGAAGAATTGTTATACATCATTTGTAAAATAAATCTACTCTTTTTATATGTACAAAAACTTTTTACTTTTCCAGTTTCAAATTTTTTTATTAAACTACATTCTCTTAAAGTTACTGTTATGAAAAAATCATCTCTTACTACAATCATACCTATAGGCATTGTTGCATACATATATCCACCACTTCGTGATTTCTCAGTAACTGGTATGTCTATAATGAATAATATTGTGTCATCTTCGTCTTCTACGTCAATTCTGGCTTTTTCTTCATTATCTAGTGCATATCTTATAAAATCTTCTTTTATATTAACATTTTGGCAAACTTCTTTTATTTCTTCTTCCGAAGGATCTACCATATGTATCCATGTTCCTCTTGTATATGTATCTACACTTTCTAGTTTATTTGTTTCCAAGTTTGTATTATATAGTTTTATCATATTATAACCCCCTCCTACTCTTTTTGTTTGCCTTGTGAATTCAAAAAGGGATTTTAGGATCGTCCCCCAAATCCCTCATTGTTAAATATAGGAGCTTTAATACTAAAGCTCCTATTAAACTCCTATTATTAAGTTTACATATTTTTTATTTCTTTGTCAAGTTCTTACTATAAAACTTTCTTCTTTATTACTACAATTCCTGCTACCAATATTCCTAAGCTTACTATAGCAATAACTATTAATGTTAATTGTCTGTTTGCACCAAATGGTACAACAAATGTTAATACTTCTGCTCGTCCAGTATCCACCTCTTCTATATTTTTAAGTGTTGATGGATATGTGTTACCTGGAATTTCTACTACTTCTTTATTTGTAGTATCCTCATAGTATGGTCTTCTACCATTATCTATAGTTAATCTTATAACTTCTGCTATATTTTGTATTTCATCAGCATTTGATGTGTCTTCTGTTCTTGCAATAACTCGTGTAAGAGTTAAGACATCAGTTAAGTTTATTTTATCATTTCTTGCTAATTTTGCTTTTACACCATTTAAATCTGTAACCAAAATTTCGTCTATAGTTTTATTAGCTTCGTCAAATGCTCCTGCCTCTAATAAAGTATCTCTATAAGAATCTGGAAGGTTCTTATTTTCTCTCTTGCTTGCAAGAATTTGCCACAAGTCATTATTGCCTTCTATTCCCCATTCTGATACAGAATTGTTTCCTGTTGCAGTTGTATTATTTATCGTTACCTTTCCATTTGCTTTGGTAAGTTCTACATCATATTGTAATACATTTGGCACATATTCAATTACGCTAGTAGGCTCAATTCTATTCATTGTACTTCTATCTTTAACTACACCTGTAACATAATATGATTTTTCGTTATAGTCTACTTCACTATGGTTTTTTATCTCTAAAGTATATCGTACATTTAAAGTTGAACCATATAGTAAGTTTTCATCTACAGTACCTTGTACTAATCCAGTAGATACCATATTTCCTCTATCATTATATTTGTTTTCTTTCCATGTTAAGTTTGAGGTTGATTGGTTTGTATCAAATATCGTTGTACCATCTGTTGATGTCAATTTAATATGTGATACATTTTTTCCTAGTACAATCTTTGTTCTTGGTCTTTCTATAATACCAAAATCCACATTTTGTACTTTATATGATGTTTTTTCATCCTTTAAGTACTCTATTTCCATCGCCATTTTAGCTGTATTTGCAGTCATATACGTTTTCTCTGCTAACGTTTCCAATAAATCAGAATTATTTGTTCTTGTTGCATTTAGCACTTTTGCAATATCATATTTGTAATCTTTACTATAAGAATTTACTACTTGTCTTCTACCTTCATAATCATCAACCGCATCATTCTTACGTGGTGAGGTATTATTATACCAGTATAAATCTTTGTAATCTCCTTCTGTATAAATTGTAGATTTATAGTCTTGACCTGTATACATTTGATTATTCTTTTGAGGATTTATTAAGCACTCCTTATCACCATAAGTAAATTTAATTAGATAATCTCCTGGAATATATCCTGATAACGTGTAACTTCCATCTTGATTACTTCTTGTCTCTACTTTATTTAAAGTATCAACATCTTCATTGTTTTGGCAAAGTAATTCTACTTTTACTTTATTTACAATATTTTCTCCACTTGTATATTGTCCATCACCAATTCTTTCATTATTATTTAATTTATCTTCAAGTGGTGAATCCTCGAATACAGTACCTGATATTGTTCTTGGTGTATCATCTCTTATAAGTTTTAAGCCAGGTGCAACATCTGCATCATCCTCAAATACTGCCATACTACGTTTTGATTTTTCGTCTCCTTTTAGGCTTTGGTAAGCATCTGTCTTAGATTGTTTTACAAAGTTTTGAACATTAGAAGATGTTGGGTTCATGTTGTCTGGTGTTGAGTCGCAGTCTATTAATCCTGCATTTTCTCCTGCATTTGCCATTACCCTTCCCTCTGTATCTTTTCTTGTATCTGTGTATGTGTTCTTATATCCTGCAATTTCTGCATAATTTTCTTCGGTTGTTTCACCTTTCGATAATAGTTCTCTTAAGGTGTCATATGAAACTTTATATTGCATAAAAATCCATTTTTTATCTGTTATTCCTACATTTGATAAACTTGTTGTATGTATTTTATTATATGTCTTACCATTTCCAGATACACTACCTGAAGAACTCCAATTTATGGCTTTTCCATTTTCGTCATAAGAATTTACTAATTGATATGATGTATCTGCATAGTCATTCAAGTCTAGTACATATCCCGTAATTTTACCAACTGATTGGTTCTTTATTTGTATTTTATATGTTACATATACTTGTAATTTATCTGGATCAGAATCATATTGTGCAGCTGATTTATATTGTAAGTCTGTTTTTCTTAGTTGTCTTTCATAATCTGGTATATCTGTACCTCTTATCGTTACTTCTAAATCTTTTCCTTCACCATTATATTCATAAGTATGGCTTTTTCCATTGATTGAGACATCGACTTTCACTAAATCTTTTCTTAAGTTTAGGTCAAATATATCTCTTTCTTTAATACCTAAATTGATATTTTTTAATTCGTCTGTTGTATTATTTTTTCCATATGTCTTTTTATTGTTTGGTCCATCAGGGCCAGTATATGCATAAATGTTAAATGCACTATTTGATGTATCTGTCCATTTTGGAACAGTATGATTTGCATTTACTGGAGTAAATTTATTATTAAATGTACGTCTTTCATTTAATCCTTCTGTTGCATATGATCTAAATTTTGCTGCTGCTGATGTTTCGTTATACGTTGTTGCCTCATAAATCTGTCCATTATATTTAAATCTAATGTAGTAGTTATATGCTTTGGTTCTATGGGTAAATTCATATTCTCCTTTAGAATTTGTATATTTTGTTTCGAGTTCTTGATTATTATCTGCTCTATACAATTTTACTTCTATTCCGGATACGGGCTTATCACCACTATCATAATATCCATTAGGCGGTCCATTTGCCTTTCCTACTTTTTCATCTAGAAATACTTTTCCTCCTAAATCTATGTAACTTTCATTGTATACATACATATTACCATCATCATCTAAACTTACATTCATTTTAGTAAGATCTGTAAACGTTTTTCCATTGAATGTTGCATAACCTGCAATTTCAAATCCATATGGTACATATACTTCTTTAATTGTATAATCACCTATTAATACTTCATCTAATACTAATTTACCATTTTTATCTGTTGTTCCAGAATATTGTTTTTTTCCACCACTCCATAATTCATATTTTGCTCCTGGAACACCTACGTCTTTTAAATATTTATCCCTTTTATATATTTTTAATTCTATTATTCCTAATGCTCCTGGAAGCTTAACATGATCTTCTTCAGTGTCTGAATCTGTTTCACTTCCCCAACACTCTAATATCTGGCATTGGCTTGGATCCCAACATCCATATCCACCATGAGAACCTCCAGTTGCATAACAATGTAATTCATATCTATATTGTGATTTTATGTATAATGTTCCACTAACATATACTGTTACACTTTTAATCTCTTTAACTCCTGTTGATTTCTTTACAAATATGTAAAAATTCTGGCCACTTACTATATTGCTTACACTATAATTTCCATTACTAGATGTTGAATTATTTTTTAATGTTACTGTTCCTTTGTCTGTACTTATAACAACTTTTGTTACACTTCCTGTGTAATTTACCTTGTATGCACCTATTTGGTATGTACTATCATTATATTTCTTCCAGCTAACTTTTCCAGTATTAGAAGAAATACTTGCTCCAGAACCTGTTCTACTTATTTCATATAACCATGTTCTAGAAACAACTTGATAGTAATGTGAACCACCAGAAGCAGAACCACATAATGGCTTTTCACCTTGTTGTGTACAGTTATATGGTTGTGACGAATCATACTCTATTAGATTATCAAATATTATATTAAGTCCTGTTTGTCCAACATAATAGGCATATGTTTTTCCCGAACCAAAAAATAGATAATAAGCTAATAATATGAGCAAACATATAAGTATTCTCTTTATTACTTTCATTTTCTCCCTCCCCTCTATTATCTATATTTCTTAATTATAAATAGTCCTACTCCAATTATTGCTAATAAAGCAACCATTCCTAAGATATTTAATACTATTCTACCTGTACTTGTTCCTATAATTAATTGTGCATTTGATGTATTATTCTGCGTATTGCTTTCTTGTATATTATTACCATCTGTTGCATTAATTGTTGCAACATTATTAATTATTCCTAAATTATCATTTGTTAGTTTTATTGTTGCAATTAGTTTAATTTCTCTTGTTTGTCCTACTTCTATTTCACTTAAATTTGTATAACGAAGTTTTCCGCCTTCTTCATACCAACCGCTATTTGATGATGCATCAAATTCTAAATCTTCTGGTAATTCATCTATAATTTCTGATATATATGCCTTAGATTCACCTAAGTTTGATATTTTGATAGTGTATTCTACCATTACTTCTGTTCCAACTAAATTTCTAGCTGCAACTTCTAATTTTCCTATTCTTGTTCCTTTGTCATAACTATAATTTTGTTCTTTACCTTTTGGATTTACTGTTCTAATTCTGCTAAGCGATTTCTCTATAGAAACATCAAAATTTCCTAATTTTATTAATCCCATATTTATAGAATTAATATTACTATTTGTTATTTCTATTACATCTGTCATTCCAACATATTCTAGATTTCCTCCTATAGTAGCTGTTCCAGCAATTGCTTTAGAACTTAATGTATCGCTTACTCCTTCTTGTCTATAGTTTGTTATTTTATATATATTTCTATCATATTTAAATATAACAATATATCTACCTGCTGGTAATCCACTTAATGTATAACCTGTAGAAGTTGAAGTTGCTTTTATATCTGCTCCTGTAGAATCTTTTACAATCTCTGATGTATCAGCATTTACAATCATTATTTCATTTCCATCTAATAATTGTTCTGCTGAATCCAACGCACCATTCTCATTACTATCTAGCCATATTGATCCACTAATACTATATGTATTTGATGGGTCTTCTGGATTGTTTGGGTCATCTGGATCAGTTGTTCCACTTCCATCTCCTTTAGCATAATGTTTTACTTCATTTGATGTTGTTGATTTTACATATTCTCCATATACCCTTGAAACATTTGTTAATGTTGTATCTTGTTCTATATCTTGAACTGTTGCTGTAATTTTAATATTTATTACTCCACTTGGTGGTAGCATTGTAGGTATTGTTAATTCATTCTTTTCCTCATCATAATTTGGACGTCCCTCTGAAGTATTTGTAGTAGATGAATCTCCTTCTTGATCTAATGTTTTTGATAAATCATAATTTTCATTAATCTCAATAAAGTCAGTATTACTTCCTGTTCCATTTATATATCTGTTATATTCTAATGTATCTGCAATTATTTCTTTAGGCAATGTATCTACTATATAAATTTGTGAATAAATTTTATCGCTTTTGTTAGTTACCTTTATATTATATGTAATTTGGTCTCCTGCTTTTACTTCTTGATTTTCTGTAGGCGAACTTTTTTCTATTGTTACCTCTGCAGCTTCTATTTTATTTTTTGCAATATTTGATTTATATGTTTCATTATCTACAAAAGTATTTGCAAAGATATCAATAGAACTGTCTATAATATCTAATGTTGTTACTTTTGCTAAAAATTCAAACTCGGCTTGTTGACCACTTTTTAAAGTTTTCATATTAAATGTTAATAAATTATTATCATTAACTTCGATTGTTGTATTGTTTTCGTCATCTGTACCAAGTCCGTTAGAAATTACTTTTGGTTCTGTTACTAATATTTCTTTAGGTATTTGTATAGTTGTTGTTAAATCATTGATATCTTCATCTGTTATGTTATTTATAATAAAACTATATGTATATTCATTACGATCAACCATATATGTTCTCTTCATAAAAGATAATTCTGTTTTTATTTTAGCTTTTTTAATAATATTAGTTAATTTTTGTGTACTTTGTTCTATTCCATTTATTTTTAATATAAAGTTTGTTTCTACAGTTTTAGTTTCTTCATTATCAGCTAAATTCTTTACTCTTAATTCATATTCTATTGTTTGTGTTTCATTAACTTCTAATTTATCTATAACAAGTTGTACTGTCTTTTTTTCTGGCTTTTCTGTATATACTCCAATATAATTTCCAGCTGTACTATCTCCATCAGGATCTGAATATGGAGTTTCATTTTTTTCAAGATAAACTAAGTTTTCAGGTATAGGCATTTCTATTGAAATGTTTTCTATAGCACTAGAACTGTTATTCGTAACATCAACCTTAAAGTTAATAACTTCTTGTTCGTGTATTTCCATATTATCTTTTAAAATAGTATCCCCTAATTTTGGTGTAATTTGCATATTTATAGAATTTTCAGCTTTAACATTGTTGTTATCAGTAATAATATTATTTGAAATATTAGGTGTTTCTAATCCTAAAGTTTGTGTACTTTCTAGTTCTTGATTATTTATATTATATTTAACAGTATATGTAGCATAAGTCTTTAAATTTGGTTGTAAATTACTTGGAATTTTTATGTTATACATAAAATCCAATTTAGTTCCTACGCCAATATTACTGTCTAAAACAATTTTATATGATTTTATATTTTCAAAATTGCTTATATTTTCTTGCCAAGAAGAACTATCTTCTGTAGGTTCGCTTTCTTCTGAATAATAAATTTTTCCATTTACTCCGTTTGTTTTTAAAGCCTCAGTTAATGTTGTATTAAATGAGCTTCCTAAATCTTCTCCATTTATTTTTTTATTATTTTCAAAAGGTATTCTTCCTAAAATTCTTACATTGCTCATATCAGACTGATAATTATTAACTAATATAGTATTTATTTGAGCATTCTTTTCATTTGACTCAATTGGTAGTTGCCCCATAACTACATTTTCATCCATTGTTCGTTTTGTTTCATTTTCTGCATAGCCACTTAATTCACTTATTGTAATCAATCCTGATTTAGCAACTATATTGAATGGTACTTCCATACTATCTTTACCTTGTAGGCTATATTCTGTAGCTTTAGCTAAGTCATTAGAATAATTTAATTTTATACTACTAGTTTTACTTGGAACTGTGTCCTTTAATCTTATTACTGCCGGAATTATTATTTTTGTTCCTTCTTGTATTCCTAACTTATAATTAGTTTCTTCACCAGTTAATTTTAAAACTAATACTCTACCATTTTCCTCTAAACGTGCATACTCAAATTTTAGCTCTTCATTATATACTAAAGAAATTTCTCCTGTGTTTATACTTTCTATTTCTTCTGGTAAATTAATCCTAATCTCTGGATTTTTAAATAAGTCATATTTATTGCTATTAGTTACTAAATTTAATGTTAAATTCACATTGTTATCTACAAAAGGCATTAGTTCTGTATTATCCATTTGCAAATCTATTTTTGTATATGTTTCATTTAAATTTAATAAGCTTTCATATTGTTTTGTTAAATTAATTTTTTCTTTTATTGCATAAAACTCTTTTGTTTGATTAATATTATAATTTAACTTTGCATCTATTACTTTATAATTTCTTAGTTCTAGAACGCCTTCAACTTGAGGTTTGCTAATTTCTATTCTTATATTAGTTTGGGCATTTTGATATATTACTTCTAATTCTCCATTACTATTTTTAGCTGTGTTTTTATTTATAGTAGCAATCAGATTACTCTTACTATCGTACACATTTATATAACCTTCTGTGCCAAGAACTTTTTTAAATAATTCTTCTTTTACAGCTAATGATTTATAATATATTTTGTTTGTTAAAATTTCGTACCTTTCTGTTACAAAAGAAGGTTCCATAGTCATTATATTAATGCTATTATTTGTATCTTTATTGTTTATGTTTAGCCTATAGTTTAAATTATAGCCTGTTTCATTATAATTATCATAAAGAAAGCCTTTATTTATAGTATCTGTTGTAAATATATCTGCAGTAATATTATCTCCTACTTGTTCTGTGAATTCATAATTGTTTTTATTTTCTTTAGAAATCACATCTACTTTTGAATATAATTTCATATCAGCTTTAACATAAGTCGTTACTTGTAGTTTGTTTTTTAGTAATTCATTAGTATTCTGATCATAAATGTATGTAAGTATATATTCATCTAATGCGTCATAGAAGGCAATCTCTTGATTTTCATTTACATTATTATTTACAGCAATCTCTATGTTCCCTGTATTTTGATCATATTTATAATTATTTGTACCAAAATTTTTACCAAACTCATCTCCATTTGTACCTTTTGTACTGTTAGCAAATACTCTTACTTCTGAAGGTAATACATTGTTAACTTTAGGTGCTGTAATGCTTAATTTAGTTTGCTCTATAGGGCTTTTTCTTTCTATCTCTTTTATATTTATCTTTTGTTGTATTAATGTCCTTTCTCCAAAGGGTAAAACATTTGTAATATTTGATGTTAACTCAAAATCGGTATTTAAATTCCATTTAAGTCTAATTTTTAATTCTTTTTTAACCTCTATATTTTTACCGCTATCATTTATATATATAGCTTTCATATTAACAGTTGTTTCTTTATCCAAATAATCTAATCTTAAATTATCATTTTTTTGCATAGTTAATGGTATCTCTAATGTAGTTGCATCATTTATGTCGCTTAAATTTATAGTGTTATTTTCTATACTTTTAATCATTTCATTTTGTATTGTTTGCATACCAAAGTTAGGCTCATTAATAGATATCTGCATATTCGTCAAATATCCTGCACCCACATTTATCTCAATTTTTAGTTTTGCGACACTCTCATCTACAATTTCTACACTATGTTTTCTCTCTTGATTCTCCCCAAAATAGACATCAAAGTTTACATTTCTGTTATTGGTATTGTTTCCTTGTTTTTCTAAGTCATCTATAGCAGCATAAGCATTAGTTGGTATTAAAATGATTTCACTTATCATAATAACAAAAACTATTAGAACTGCTATTAATTTGTTACAACTGTTATTTTTGGTTTTCATGTTTTACCTCCTATTTTTGTATATATTTTGTATATACCATTTTTCTTTTATAAAATACATACTATATTATTATATAATTATAGCCACCCCTTTTTTATAAGTAAATAGGCCCTCCTTCTCATTTTTTTCATATAACCACTATCTCTCTACGGCTCTTCATTTTACATTTTAATATTATTTTTTCTTTACATTTATTTCTTTAGTATTTTTGTCTTATGAAATTTTATAGACACATAAAAAAAGAGCAAAAATTTGCTCTTTTTTTGTTTTTATACTAACTTCACTATATTAAACTGACTTTTACTATGGTAAGTATTTTGCTGGGTCAACTCTTTGTGAACCATTTACCCTTACTTCGAAGTGTAAATGTGCTCCACCCTTAGGGTTACTTGGTGTTGGTCTTGGACTTACGTTTCCAGTATTACCTACTGTCATTATTTGTTGCCCTTGTGATACTCTTTGTCCTTCTTTTACTAATCTACTTCCCGGCTTACCATGGGCATATAATGTTATATTACCATCATCATGCAGTATTGCTATATATTCTCCGTAACTTCTGTATTTCCCTATTAAATTTCCATTTAAATCGTAATTTGGAATTGTTCCTGTTAATGTTTCTGAAATAACTACTGTTCCACTTTTTGCTGCTACTACTGGTTTTCCATAGTTACCTCCAAAATCTGCTCCGCCATGACCAGAATATCCATAAAAACCACATGTTATATTAGCCTTGCTTAACCCTGGAATTGGACATATATATCCTTTTGAACTAGTCCCACCTGAACCGCTGCTATTACTTCCGCCAGACGAACTATTTCCATTGTTGCTTGAATTGTTATTATTGTTGTTTTTATTTGCATTTGCTATTTCTTCAAGTCTTTTATCTATAGCTGCTTTATCTTTTTCGAATTGCGCTAAGTCTGCTTGTAGATCCTTTGCTTCCCCTTCTAAATCATCTATGTATTTTTCTTTTTCTTGTTTAGTAGCATTTAGCTCTTGAGTTTTTACTTCTTTTTCACTTTTTAATGTTTCTACTTCGGCTTTATCATTTTCTAGCGATTTCTTTGTCTCTTCTATTTGCTTTTGTTCATTTTGTATTTGCTCTAATAAATCTAAATCATATGAAGCTAATTCTGATATTAAATAATAATTAGATATAAACTCAGTTAAACTAGTAGAAGATAACAATAAATCTATGTAAGATACACTTCCATTCTCGTAAATTGTTACTAATCTTTCATCTAATAGTTCAGAATTCTCGTCATATGCTTTTTGTTGTTCTTCTAGCTTCTTTTCGTTTTCACTTATGTTAGTATTTAATGTATCTAACTTATCGTTTAATGAATCTATAGAACCTTGATATTCATCTATCTTTGTTTGAATATCATCAACTTGTTTTTCTGTATCTGTTTTGGTTGTATTTACATCATTTAATTGTTCTTTTGTTTTATTTATTTTATCTTGTAAATCTTTTGAATCTTGTGATGAAACTCCTAAAGATATATTGTTCATAATTATAATAGCTGCTATTAAAATAGCCAATATCTTTTTTAGCATTTGTTTCATATAAATTTCTCCTTTATAAGTATTATATTGCTTTATTTTGAGCTTTCTTTTAATATTGCAACTAATAACTCATTTTCTTGTATTTTAAATGTTTTACCTTTGTATGTATATTCTTCCCCTGTCTTATATACTAAATATCCTGTATTCATTAATTTCTGAGATATTAGACTTAAAAATGTTATAGAATCTTCTTCTGACAAATTTAATTTCATTCTAACCTCATAGAATGAAAATTTTATTATTTCTCTATTCTGTGCTAGTTTTGCATTTAAATAATTATCTACAAATTCTAACGTCATTCTAATTCTCCTTATCTTTTTTGGTATAATATCATATTTTAAATAAAAAAACAACACTTCGATATAATAAGTGTTGTTTGGTGCACCACCGGGGGGTCGAACCCCGGACCTTCTGATTAAGAGTTGACGCACTTTATAAATAAATCTAAATCTATGAAACATTTGATATAACTATCTTAGCAAAAAAATGCTTAAATTTCAACACATTAGGGAGAAATAATCAAAATTTATTATAGTTTAAAGAGGTTTAAAATAAATTAAATCAGGTTAATTTAAAATATGTTTTTGGGGAATTTGTGGGGATTTTTTCACTTATTCCCCATTTAAAATTTGTCAAAATATTATATGTTTTGAGGTGATTTTTTTATGATACGATTTATCATTGGTTTAATTGTAGGGGCTAATATTAGTCTTTTTTTATATGCTTGCATTTTATCAGGTGTAAGAGCAGATGAAAAATTAAAAGAAAAGGAGGTTAATCGTGAATGAAGAAAATAAAGTTAATTATTATTCGGTTATACCAGCTACGGTTAGGTATGATAAAAGATTAAAATTTGCTGAAAGATTACTATATGGAGAAATAACAGCTCTTGCAAATTCTAACGGCTTTTGTTATGCAAAAAATAGATATTTTGCTGATTTATATGAAGTTACAACAGGAACGGTTAGTAAATGGATTTCGCACCTCCAGGAATTAGGGTATATAAAAGTTGAGATAATAAAAAATGAAAAACAAGAAATAATTTCAAGACACATTTATATTAGCGACATACCCTATATCTCAAAAAAACCATACCCCTATAATTCTTTTGAACCATACCCTATGGTCGAAAAAGACAAATATAATAATATAAATAAAAATATAGATGACTTATTTTATTTAATTTTAAATAATAAAGAAAAAATCCCAACTGATTTCTATTTACAACTAGAAAGATTAGAATTAATTTATACTAATGAACTATTACAAATTATACAAAAAGAAAATATACAAAAGTTGAAAGAAATTATCTATACAATTTTTAGTATTTATAAAAGTAATTTTAAAAATATTATTCCCTTGTTTGAAAGAACAACAATAGTAAATCTATATTCTTCATGTAAAGACCATTACTCAAAAGATTTTCTAAATTACTATCGACAAGCTATAATAAATAAATATACAGAAAGGTCGTAAGAAATGTTAGATAGTTATATAAATAATTTTGAAAATATTGTTTCATCCACTCTATTTGTGGCTTTTAAGATCACACTTATTGTATTAGTTAGTTTGTTAATATTATCTTTGATTTTATTAGCCGTAGGGTGTTTGATAAAATCACAAAAGCTAAAATCAAAATTTTTAATAGTTGTACCAGGTCTATTGATAGGAATAGTACTTTTCTTATTAATTCCCATTATCTTTGTACGCTTTAAAAATATGATTTAAAATATAGTAAATCTCCTTAAAGTTTGCCCTAATACTATATAAGGAGATGATGTTAATATGAATTTTAAAGAAAGAAAAAAGCATATTGTCCCTAAACTAAAAGCTATTGGAACAATGCTTACACTATTTGCTATTAAAACTAATATGGTTTTTGCAGCTGAAGGTGGAACTACTATTGGAACAGCCGAAGTAACACAAGCAACAGATAATATAAAAAGAGTAATTACTTCTATTGCAATGCCACTTGGTGGTGTACTTATCTTTGCAAGTGTTGTAGTTGCTGCTATAAAGATGATAGCAAACTCAAATAATCCTCAAAAACGTGCTGAAAGTATCGGTTCTCTCGCTTGGATATGTGGGCGGTGGCGTTGTTTTAGGTGCAAGTTTAATAATCGCCGGAATAATTGTAAATATTGCAACAAACAATACTGGTGGATTACTTGGTGGATAGGTGGTGCCTATGAGAGTATTTAAAGTCCCATTTGATATTAAACGCGAAGAAAAGATATTTCGGAGGATATTTAAGTTTAAGGCAAGTTGTTTATTTGATGCTAGGTGCATCAAGTTTGGCCTTACTTGCTACACCACTTCCAATAGTATTAAAAATAATATTTATTTTACTAATTGCAAGTTTCTTTTTATTGTGTACCTTTCTAAAAATAGGTGAGCAGAACTTTGATAAGTTCTTTTTTTATGCCTTAAAATACCTATTTCGTAAAAAATACTTTGTATATAAGAGGTGTTTAAAATGGTAATAATGATTATATTTTTAGTTTTAACTGTACTTTTTGTTATAGGTACAGCAATTTATTTAAACAATAAAAAGAAAAATGTAAATGCACCAAAACATAGTATAGATACAAAAGACAAAAATGCAGATAAGAATAATAAAAAAGGTAAAAAACAATTAACTGATATTTTACAAATTAAAATTAAAGACAACATTATTTGCTTAGGCAATAGATATTCCAATGTAATTAGACTTGGAAATATAGATTATAATATGCTTTCAAATTCTGAACAAGATTCTATTGAAAATGTGTTAATTCAAACAGCACTTGCAATAGATTTTCCGGTTCAATTTTTTAGTACAACAGAGTTCATAGACACAAGTAAAGTTATATATCTTATTAAGAAAAATAAAACAAGTAATGTAAAGATTAGAGAATACAAGGAATATCTAATTGACTATTTACAAAATCTTATGGAAAACAGGACTATTTCTGTTGTAAAGAATTATGCGATTATTTCGTATGATGGCACTTATGACAAAGCCTTAGAAGAATTAAACAGAAAATCATTGTCTTTTACAGGAAATTTATTAAGGGCAAAAATCGTTTGTGAAATATTAAATGAAGATGAATTATATAATTTAATTTATAGAGAATTAAACAAAAATTCTGCTATAAATATTAGCAATTTAAAGGAAGGAGGAAAAAACTTATATGTTGGGAAAAAACAAAAAGCAAAAAGAAATAAACATATTTGATAATATTCCTACTATGGCAGACATACTGCTTCCTGAAACATTGCAAGAGAAAAAGGATTATTTAATTTTAGGATATAACAAATTCACAAGAATTTTTGCAATGACAATTTACCCTGAACAGACTTGGGTTAGTTGGTTAGATGACTTGTTTCATATTGGAAATATCAATATTTCTGTAAAAATAGAGCCTTCAAGTAATGGCAATGTAATTAACCAATTAACTAAAAAATTAGTACAAAGTCAGTCTGAATATGCAACATATTCAAGGCAAGGAAATATCTTGCATCTTCCAGAACTAGAAAAGCAAATTGGAGATTTAGAAGACCTAAGGATGTTGATACAGACAAATCAAGATAAGCTATTTTTTGCAACGATCTTCATTTCTGTAAATGCTGAAAGTTTGGAAGATTTAAACGAAAAAACAAAGATATTGGAAAGTGAGTTAAACAAAAAGACTGCTATGATAAGAACTCTAACATTTAGGCAAGTAGAAGGACTAAAAACAATACTTCCAACTGGCGAAGTACCTATTCCAAACTATGAAAGAAATATGGTTGCAGGTCGGAATTGCTACTTTAATTCCAATATCTAACCCTAATCTCTCACATGATAGAGGTATTTTCATTGGAAGAAATATGTATACAAATGCTCCAGTATATGTTGATACTTTTATCGGTCCACCTACCTTACCTAACCCTCATGTTTTTATATGTGGTACTTCTGGCCGGTGGCAAAAGTGTAGCACTAAAAACATTAACTGCTAGAAACATTGCGACAACAGGTTGCGGTGCTTTTTTTATTGATGTTGAAGGAGAATACACAAATCTTACTAAAATGCTTGGTGGAAAAGTAATTAAAATTGAACAAGGAAAATCTGCAGGTGTAAATCCGTTTGAAATTGAGCCAGATAGTAAAGGAAATATGCAATTTATAAATATACTTGATAAAGTTGCAGAAATAAGAGCATTACTTGGTACTATTTGTAGGAATTATGGAAGAACTTTAACAGGTACAGAAAACACAGAAATAGAGGTAGTTGTAAATCAATTATATGCAGAAAAAGGTATTACAAGTGATGTAAATTCTCTATTTGAGAAAAAAGGTGGCAGGTTAGACAATGGAAAGTATGCAATAGGAAGAATACCAAAGAAGATGCCTACTTTATCAGACTTTCAACGAAAACTAAAAGAAAGAGGTAATTGTGAAGAATTATCAAATATATTAGTACCTTTCTTAAAAGGAAACTCTTTACGGTATGTTTGACTGTGAAAGTAAGATTTTATCAAGTGAAGACATTATTTGTTTTGATATGTCAGAGGTTAAAGATGAATTTACTAAATTATATGCAAGTTTCGTAATTTTAACATGGGTATGGCAAAAATATGTATTAAAAAATAGAGATAAAAAGAAAATTATCGTATGTGATGAAGCATGGTTGTTTTTAAAATATCAAGAATCAGCAGAATTTTTGGTAAATGTAGCTCGTAGAGGTCGTAAATATAATGTGCCATTATTCATACGGTAGCCAATTCATAGATGAATTTTTAAACTCGGAAGAACGGAAAAACAATAATAAATATCTGTTCAACTAGATATATTTTTAAACAAAGTCCTGGTTCTGTTGATGCTGTTGTAGACTTCTTTAATCTATCAGAGGGAACAAAAAATTTCTTAACTGCGGCCAGTCCAGGTCAATGTATTATAAGTTTAAACAATAGTGTTACAGCAATCAAGTTTGTAATAACACCGTATGAAGAACAATTTGTATTTACTTAAAAAATAATATAGTGTTTTCTACTGCCCTACCTTAAAAAATAGGAGGCAATAGTTTGAAAAAAGTAGTAAAAAGTTTTGTAATTGTAATTACTATACTTTTTTTATTATCTCCATTTTGTTTTGCTGAAACTGATTTTAAAGAACAAATAAAAAGTGAAGATGGTTCACTCTTTGAAAAAATAATAGCAGAAGCCATACGGTGGAATAGCACAAACAATTTTTGATTTCACCACAGGTGAAGATGCAAATGTTGGTTTTAAAGATTATGATGAATTGATTTTCAACAACAGACAAAGTGCAGATGCTTTATCTCCTTTTACACAAGAATTATTGGACAAAACTTTGAATTGGTATAAAGTTTTTGCAATAATAAGTGGTTGTTTAATTTTAATAGCAGTATTTATACTTTCGTACAAAATTATGAATGCTGGAATGAATACAGCAAAGAAAAATGAAGCAAAAGATAGTTTAATGCGTTTATGCTTTGGTGGCGTGGCCATTGCACTTGCCCCACTATTTATAAGATTTCTTTTATATGTAAACAATAGTCTTGTTTATCTATTAGTAACAGCTGCAAATAGTGGCTCCTTAGAAGCAAGTCTTGGCGACAGTATGCTAACAAGTATAAGGACAGGAAATGCTATTACAACAGCATTAGTTATAGCAATGTTCATATATTTATTTGTTAAGTTAAATATAAAGTTCATTGTAAGACAATTCACGATTATTATATTTACAATATTTACACCAATAGCAGCAGCCTTATGGATAGTAAATAAAAATGTTACAGCAGCAGCTATTTGGGGTGGTCAAATAATAATGAATATATTTATGCAATTTATATATTGTTTCTTATTCCTTATATATTTAGCATTCCTTCCTTCTGGTGGTGGTTGGGCTGTAAGTCTTATATGGGCAATGATGATATTACCATTAGCAGATGCTTTATTAAATTGTCTACAAAATCTAACTTCAAGGATTGCCGGTGTTGATAATGAGCAAATGACAAATAGAGTAATTGGTATGGGTGCAATGGCTGGATTTGGTTTAGCTGCTATAAAAGAGCAATTTAAAACACCAACAACTGGAAATAATAATGGTGGCAACACAAATGGCGACAATTCTGGTGGAGGTTTAAAAGGTTTTGTATCAAGAGCAAAATCAGTTATAAATCCTACTATGAATTTAAGTGCGGAAAAAGACTACAATGGCAATGTAAACCCTATTAGAGATGTTGTACCAAAGGAAAAGAATACAGTAAATATACCTAAATCTAACGGAGAAAATAAGGATAGTTTAAGTAAAGGAAGTAAGGCAAAGTCAGTCGCAGGAAATATTGTAAGAGGCGGTGCTAAGGCTACAACTGCATATTTGGGTGTTGGTGCAAAAATGGCGGAAGGAAATTTTGATAATTATTCTCGAAATAATCATATACAAAGAAAAAACAATTTCCAAACCACAGAGTATGTAAATAAATTAGCAAATGATAAGGAAATATCACAAAGGCAAGGTGATAACAATGAGCATAAAGGATAAAGCAAAAAATAAGGCAAAAGATAAAATAAAAAAACAAGCAAAAAAGATAGCATTTAAAGTTTTAAAGCCATTTCTACCTTTTATACTAATCATAGGTCTTTTGTTTTTTGCTATTTGCACCATTATAGATGCAATATTTGTGCAAGAAGTTCAAACAGATAGCTCTGATTTACCACCTGAACAAGCAGAAATAAGAGAGCTTTGCATAACAAAATCTGAATATCTTAACACTTGTCATAACTACATTGGCTCTGAACTAACAAATAATTTATTAGATGCTGACAATAGAGAAAATGATAAATTGATAGAATGGTCTCATCTGTACGCAATTATGGCATTTCATAATATGAGTGATAATAGAGATATTAACGAAAGTTTATTAAATGAAGTAGCAAGTAGTTTTGAAAGCACATTTAGGTACGAAAAAGATACTGTAACAATAGAAACTACAACCAAAGATAAAGACGGAAAAGAAACTACAAGTAAAAGAGAAGAAACTCATTATATTTTAGTAGAAAGCGATAGTATAATGGGACACTATAAATACAACTATGAAACAAAGACAGTAGAAAATGGAGATACTAAAACAACTGGAAAAGTATTTACAAATGAAGAATTAATAGGAGAAAAATACGAAAGATTAAGAAAATATTTGAAAGAAAAATTAAGGATAAGTGAAGATAACCTTGATACAGATGTTCAAGTAATTATTCAAGCAGCAAGTGGCTACTACGAAGGTGAAGAGAGTACAGCTTGGTTACAAGGTAATTCATCAAGTGCATCCATAATTAGTGATGGCTCTGGTTTAGTTCCAACTGGAATGTTTACTTGGCCTATACCAGGATATACAAATATAACTTCTCATTTTGGAATGAGAACTCATCCTATAACTGGTGTATATAAACTTCATTCCGGTACAGATGTTGGAGCTCCAATAGGTGCTAATTTTGTTGCAATGGCTGATGGTACAGTTATAAAAGCAGCCTATAATAACGCATATGGAAATATGGTTATGATTGATCACCGGAGATGGAATAGTTACTTTATATGCTCACGGTTCTGAAATATTAGTTAAAACAAATCAAACCGTAAAACAAGGTGAGCCGGTTTTAAAAGTAGGCTCAACAGGTTATTCGACAGGACCACATGCACACTTTGAAGTTCGTATCAATGGTAATTTCGCAAATCCAGAGGACTATTTTGAATAAGGAGGAAATAAAAAGTGGTATTAATTTTTACTGATAATGAGCAGTTAGATAGAGATTTAAGTAAAAAAATTGAAGACAGTAGAATTGTATATTATCCTGATTATGTATTAGAAGAAAAACAGGCAACTACTCTAATTGCTACATTACAACCAAATAAATACAGTTTCAAAGATTTTATGTTTAAAGTCAGAGAAAGAAATATACAAGTTATTTTAATTTTGGAGAGTGCCAAAGTCAAAGAATTAAAAGACGCATTAGTGCTAGGTATCTATGACCTTATTTTCGATCCCTTTGACTTGGATGATGTTTGCAAAAAAATTAGAAATCCCACCCCATTTTCCGAAATCTCAAAATATATAAAAGATATTATAGGACTAGAAACAAGCTAGTTCTATTTTATTGCAAAATTTAAAGGAAGGAGGTTAAAAAGTTGAAGGACAAGACAAAAAAAGTTACAAAAATTGTAGTTATTGTTTTAAGTATTTTAATATTGCTTGGACTAGCCATTTTGGGAATATATAAATACATAGAATATAGACATATTCAAGATAATATCAATAGCATTTATGATATATATAACAATGATAATAGAGATGATATTATTACAGATTATATAAATGAAAATTCACAAAAAATAGCTGGAACGCCTGTTGAATCAGAAACAGAAAAAGGAAAATACTTAAATGCAATAGGAACACTAGAAATACCTTCAATCAACTTTAAAGATATTGTAATTGAAGGTACTTCCCAGCAGGCATTAGCACAAGGCATAGGTCTTTTCGAGCATAGTAATATTTTGCAAGGTAATGTATGTTTAGCAGGACATAACACAAGTAGATTTTTGGTTAATCTAAAAAATGTAAAAGAAGGAGATACAATCAAATATTCTTCTTGTTTAGGAAATAAAGAATATACAATAACTACTATCAAGCAAATAGATGAAAATGACTGGTCCATGTTAGAAGAAACAGAAGATAATAGAATAACAATCATAACTTGTGTTCACAAAAAACCATCTCTAAGGCTTTGCGTTCAAGGGATAGAGCAAAAATAAATTTCCATTTTTTCAGCGTTCACTTTTTTTTAGAATGATGCTATTCTTAAATAGAGGTGATGTTTTATGAGTAAGAAAATGCTATTTATTATAGTTGGTTTAGTAATTTTTATAGTAGTTATATTGTCTGTTATTTATTTTTCTAATAATAATGAAAATATATCTAATGTAGACTTTAAAGACAATACTACTAATGAAGTTGCATTAACTAATACTATTGATAATACTAATACAATGGAAATTGAAAAGCAAGAAAATCAAGTTTTAAATGTTATTCAAGAAGAGACACAAGAAAGTAAAGAGAATACGGAAGATAAAATATCAAAAGAAACAAATGACAATCAAAATGTAAATACAAAGGATATTACTTCAAAAAGTAATTCTAATAATCAAAATACAAAAGAAACAAATCAAAATAACAAAGGAAGTAGTACCAGTCAAAGTACAACAACAGAAACAAATAATAATCCTGTACCTACACCAACCCCACCAGTAGCAAGTACTTCAAAACCTGAAACAACTATAAAAAAGATAACACAAGAAGAATTAACAGATGAAATTAAAAAATATAAAGCAGATATAATGGCTATAAAGCCAGGTTTTAATTATGTATATGCTAAAAGAGGTCAAACATTTTATCCTTATAGGACAAGTGAAATAGAAATTGGTGTTGGAAATGTAACATTTGGAACTATTTACTATTATGTAGAAATATTTGTTGAAGGAAATCAAGAAAAGTTTAGATATTATATTGACTGGGAAGGTAACTAATCCTTTAAAAATAGGTTTTTATAGCCTATTTTTTTTATATTCAAATTTTATAAAGAAAGAAGGTTTTTATATGAGAAATAAACAAGTAACAAAAATATTTAGTGTATTTTCACTTATACTATTATTATTCACAACATTATTTTCTAATTTTTCACAAGTTCAAGCAGTAGAAGTTGGACAAAAAGTTGAAATTGTGAATTTAGGAGAATGTGATAGAAATGTTAGATATAGACAAGATAATGGTGTCTATTCATATATAATAACACACTATGTTGGTTATTATGAAAATGGTGTATTCCACCCTGCTTATTGCCTAGAAGTTTCAAAACCTGGTGTCGACGATACTTTAAGTTATGATGTAACAGTTCAAGAAGCAATACAAAATGAAGCTGTATGGAGAGTATTAAAACATGGTTATCCTTATGCTGGAACATTAGGATTAGATAATGAAATGGATGCATTTTTTGCTACTAAACAAGCCATTTATAGAGTTTTAGATGGTGGAGATGTAGGTCGTTATCAAGGTGTTAATGATAGAGGAAATAGAATTGTAGCAAAAATTCAAGAACTTGTTGATATTGGCCGTAACGGTACAGAAACAAGACAAGACCCTGTTATAAATATCTCAACAGTAAAAAATGCTAGTGTTGATGATGTAGACAGTAATTATATTTCACAAGTATATAAAGTAGATTCTCCAATAAACTCAAAAGATATTCGTATATATATCAATGGTGAGCAAGCACCTGCAGGAAGCAAATTAACAGATATGAACAATAATGAAAAAGAAGTATTTCAAAAAGGAGAACAATTTAAAGTAATTGTACCTAGAAAAAATATTACAGCCAAAATTTCAATAGATATTGCAGCAACTGGTAGTGTAGAAACATTCCCTGTATTTTATACTGAATCTCCAAATGATGCATGGCAAGACTATGCCATCGTATCTGATCCATTCGTATTAACAACTACAAGTTCTAAAATGGAATATGAACCATCTGGAGATGTAGAAATAGAAAAAGTATCAAAAGAAGATAATGAGTATAGTGGTTTACCAGCAGGAAGTGGTCTTCAAGGAGGAACTTTTGAAATAGAAAGAATTGATGGTGTTAAAACATATAAAAAACAATTTACTACTGATGATTTAGGAAAAATTATAGCTTCATTAGAACTTGGCCGTTATAAAGTAACAGAAATAAAAAGCCCAGACTACTATCAAATAGGAAAAGAAGGAGCAGAATATGAATTTACTCTTGAATATGATGGTCAAAAAATTGTGATAAAAGTTGAAAATGATAATGTAACATTAGAAACAGAAGTTGAAAAAGATGGAGATAAACAAGGACAAGGAAATGAGGTTATAAATTACCAAATTTCAAATGTTCACAATTCATCTTCTGTAAGACTTGAAAATTTTAGAATTGAAGATAGTTTACCAAATGAAGTTCGTTTACAAAGTATTACAACAGGAACTTTTAACGAAGATTTAAAGTATAAAGTAACTTATACAACAAACAAAGGAAACACAAAGACAATAGCAACAAATTTAAGTACACAAACAGATAATACAATAGATTTTACAAAAGAAAAATTAGCAGATGATGAATATATCACAAAATTTGCTCTTTGTTTTGATAGTGTAAAATCTAATTTTAAAAGTACAAAAGATATTACTGTTGCAGCAAAAGTAATAGAAGGATTAGAAGTTGATTCTACTTTTAAAAACTGTGTTGTAGTTGGTGGTACATATATTGGTGTTACAGTTGAAGATAAAGATTGCACACCTACAACTGTATATGAAAATAAAGTAGAAATTAATAAAACAGCAGCTGAAGATAATCAATATACAGGAGATAAAAAAGGAGATAAACTTTCAAATATAACATTTGATATTTATAATGCAGAAACAAATGAAAAATTTGGAACAGTTAATGTTGAAAATGGTTATGGAGAATTAAAATATTTATCTATTGGAAAATGGTACGCAGTTGAAACCTCAAAAAATGATTACTATATATTCCCTGAAAATAATAGATTTGATTTTGAGATAACTGAAAAAGGACAAACTGTTGTATTAAACATTGAAAATGATGTTGTAAATTTAATCGTTGATGTAGAAAAGACAGGAACTGTTGAAACACAACCAGGCAAAGATATTACATATAATTTTGATATTCAAAATAAATCAAATGATACAGTAAATAATTTTGTTTGGGGTGATATTCTTCCATCAGAAGTTAGAGCAAAAAGTATTACAACTGGTACGTTTAATCAAGATAATACATATCAAGTTCAATATATAACAAATAATAACTCTAATTGGAAAACAATTAAAACATGTAATACAAAAGAAAATACAGAAATAATGCTTGATAAAGATACTTTAGGTCTAGCAGATGATGAGTATGTTACAGAAGTTAGATTTGTATTTGAAAATCCAGTAGAAAAAGGATTTAAAAATGATGGTACAAAGATTATTGTTACAGCAAATACAGACTTACAAAATAATCAAATCATAGAAAACCATACATATATTACAGCTGATTATTTAGATGTCAAATTAGATGATGAAGATGACTTCCATACAATAGTTAGAATACCAGAAACAGAAAAACCAAAGACATTACCTCGTACAGGTAAATAATTTTTGTTAGTCATTCCCTATAAATTTGCCCATCAAAATAAATTTATAGGAGGAAAAATATATGGATATTACAAATGTTAAAATTTATAAAGCAAGACAAGGAGGACCTGTTTTGGCTTATGCAAATGTTATTTTAGACAGACAATTTATTATTAGAGGAATTACACTTATTGAAAAAGATGGTAGAAGATTTATTTCAATGCCATCAAGGCGAGTAAGAAATGGAGAAAGGCATTTTAGAGATACTGCTCACCCATTGAATAGTGAGGTTAGAGAAGAACTAACAGAGGCAATTTTTGATGCCTATGAAGAATTTTTGAAATTAGAAGAATAGTGTAATTTTTCCTTATGGTTTGCCCTTTTATACTACAAATGAAAGGACTTTTTAAAATGATTGTAAATGAAAAAATAAAAAAACAATTAAGCAATTTAAACATTCAAATAGAAAATGTATTAAAGAGTAATAGCCTAACTGATATGCAAATAGAGAGCTTTTTATTAAATTTTGAAAAGGTAAGATATAATCTTTTGGCCGAAATAAAGGAATATAATAAGAATGTTGAATTTGAGTATGAAAAAATTAAAAATATTGATGATAATTATAAAACAAAATTAAAAGATAATATATTAAAAATCTATGTACCTGAAACATTGCCAAGTTTTAAGAACTTAAAGACACATACTTATAAAAGAATACTATTAAATGTTGCAGAAATTACAAAACAATATAAAGGTCTATTTGGAGATGAAGTATTTATTTATATAAAAGTATGCGACAATATTCAAGGCTGGGATATTGACAATAAATATGTAAAGCCTATTGCAGATGCTCTAATCACAAGTGGTGTTATTGAAGATGATAATATGTCTAAAATGTTTTATTGTGCAAAGGGAGAATTTTCTGAAATTCCACACACAATTATTTATGTATTAGATAGTAAAAATATGGAGCAATTTTTGAAAAAAGTAGAGTTTGAATAGTAGGGATTTTTAATATATTTTAAAAATAATTTTTGCGACATTTCAAAAAAATAGAAATGCTTTAATATCAATAGTTTTAAGGTACACTATCCCTATTTCAAGTGGTGGTGGTAAGGGTGTGAAAGCATAGCTGTCGCACCACTTCCCTTAAAGTTCAACTCATTAAATCTTTTATTGTTCGTTTGGAGGTGATCTATTTGAATAATTTTCCTAATGGCCCAGAAGAAATATCTTTATTGGAATTTATTTCAAAATATCAGTATTTGAATAGCAAAGATACTAAATATTTTTTTAGTACACAAAAATATTATAAAAAAAGAATTAGTAATTTGGTTTCAAAAAAATACCTAAGAAGAATAAAATCAAATCTTGTTTTAGATGAATTAGGGATTGAATTTGCTGAACTATTTAATTTTGAATATAGTAAATTAAATAGAAATCAAAAATATTTACCACGATTGCTTTATATTAGCCATTTAGCAGCTTTTTATCATAAATGTAATACAGTAAAATTTATTCCTTCGTTTGATATGAAAGAAAAACAAGAATATACAACTACTTCAAGAAAATTTATAGGCATATTAGAGATAAATGGTATTGAATACTTAACATATTATCTTACAGAAGAACATAATGATAAATACCTAAGACTAATCATATATGATATTCAAAAAGAGAAAAAATATAGAAATATTATAATTTTAACAAATGATACAAATAGAATAAAAGCAAAAGATTTTACATTTGGAATGAATCAGGTATTGATTATAGAAGATACAGAAGAAAACAGAGAAAAATTAAAATATCTAAACAGTATTGACTGGTATAATGTAATAAAAGAACTCTATAAAAGGTCAAATATATATTTAAGTGATTATAATTTCTGTGAATATACAGATTATAAAAATAAATATATAAATACCTTTTATTTTTTTGACACAGAAAAAGTAAATAGAATAAACTATTTTTTAAAAGAAAACAAAGATAAAAATGCTGATATAATATGTAGTTCACAAATAAAGGAAGGTTTGATAAAAGAACTTCCAAACTGTAATTATAATATTATAGATTTGGAAAAATATATTGATAAAGAACCTTTCTATTATGATTAAAAAGATATGTTTTTACATATTTTTATTTTTGTTTTTCATTTTAAATGTTGTAATTATTTTAAATATAAAAAATTACATAGAAATATTAAATATATGTTTTAATAAAAATATTATAGTAACCAATAAATTATATGCTGTTATTTACGTTGTAATTGTCCTTATTTCCTTTTTTGTTATATTAGATATATTACTTGTTGCTTTTAAAAAGAAAGATGAAAATAAGGGCATTATTTTCAAACCTGAAAATGGAACATATGGAACGTCTGATTGGATGAAACTAATGGAGATAAAACAAATATTAACTATAAATGATATTCCGGGTATAATATTAGGAAAATTTGAAAATCACATTGTAAAATTACCACTGGATAGTTATTTTAATAAAAATATTTGTGTTTTTGGTAGCTCTGGTAGCATGAAAACTACTGCATTTTTACTTACCAATTTATTGGAATTATCTAAGTACAAGAAATCCATTATCGTAACAGATCCAAAAACTGAAATATATAGGACTACTTCTAGTTACTTTAAAAGTATAGATTACACCGTAAAAGTTTTAAATTTAAAAGATATGAGACATAGCGACAGGTGGAATCCCCTTGCTGAAAATGAGAATATCAATGATGTTCAAATGAGTGCAAATACAATAATTTTAAATACACAAAAGAGAAACGGAAAAGATGAGTTCTGGCCAAGAGCGGAAGAAAATTTATTAAAAGCATTTGAGTTTTATTTTTTACAAATACTTGTTGACCAAAATAATTTAACAAATATTTATAAAAAAGTTGCTGGTGGTGATTTAGGAGAAATAGATAGCATGTTTAAAGGACTTCCTAATGAAAATCCGGCTAAATTGAGTTACAACATATTTGCGTCAGGGAGTGATACTATAAAAGCAAGTGTTATTACTGGTTTAGGTACTCGTCTTCAAACATTTCAAAATGAAGATTTACAAAGGCTAACATCTGCAAGTGATATAGATTTAACACTTCCAGGAAAAGAACCTTGTATTTATTATGTTATCACAGATGATATGAACGGAGCATATGATTTTTTAAGCTCGCTCTTTTATGCCTTTTTATTTATAAAACTTGTAAGATATGCAGATTCAAGACCAAGTGGAAGATGCGATGTAGATGTTTTCTGCTTTTTAGACGAATTTGCAAATATTCGGTCAAATTCCCGAATTTAATAAGAAGATTAGCACGGTTAGAAGTAGACGGCATACGGGCTAATTCCAATAACTCAAAATAAACGGACAACTCGACAGCCGTTATCCTAATAAAATGTCAGATGAAATCATACGGTAACTGTGACATCACACTAGGTTTAGGTACAACAGACACACTAACAGCTCGGCTTTTTTTGTGATTTAATAGGTGTTTCAACAGCCGAAAGTTCTTCTGTTAGAAAATCTAACTCAATAGAAGGAGATTTTTTAGAATATGGAGATAAGAATACTACTGTACTGCAAAGAAATCTATTAAATAAAGATGAAATATTAAGGTTACCTACAAGTAAGTTAATTGCTATTTTAAGGGGAAATAAGCCACTTCTATTAGATAAAATGAGATATACAGAACACCCATTTGCTAGAAAATTAAACGATAGTTCGATTTATGATTATAAGCCAGAATGGACTAAAAATAATAGCATAGAAGACATGCCAAAGAAGATACCTAAAAAAACTACTAAAAAAAGGAAATATGAGTTAAATATTCTGGGGAAGAATAAAAAAGATTTTAATAAAAATAAAAAA
>OLGD01000594.1_pt1 | contig 68995 bp, 72 predicted proteins | sample 1605311 | NCBI WGS metagenome assembly OLGD01 (sample SAMEA3888917, study PRJEB22519) | human gut metagenome | biome: human gut; feature: human-associated habitat; material: faeces | place: Denmark | collected 2010
TGTCGGCAGCTTAAATTCCGCATCCAGATACCATCCGTCAAATGTGTATCCTTCCTTGACAGCCGGCTTGAATTCAGTCACTCCGATTCCGTATGTGTATGTGGCAGGATTACCGGCATCATTGGTTCCTCCATCAAGTTCGTATGAGATATCATAAACTGCCGGCTTGAATTTTCCATATAAATGAACCGTTCCCGTCTGTGTGGCATCAATCGATGCTGTCGGCAGCTTAAATTCCGCATCCAGATACCATCCGTCAAATGTGTATCCTTCCATTGACGCATTCCCAAGTATGATATCGCTCTTGCCCTGTGGGTATGTTGAAAGATTATCCGGCGAATTAACGGCTCCTTCCGGGAGATGATATACTACATTCAATCCATCATAAAATTGTGCCGTAAGATATACATGTCCACCGTAGCCACCCGACTTATATACATCTGTTACCTTCCAGTTCTTAAACAATCTGGATTTGTCTGATTCTCCCATAATGTCGGAATAATCAAAAACATTATGTGCAAAATAATAACCACCGTCATCATATTGCTCATCTGCAGTAGAACTTTTCACTTCTTTGATTTGATTGTTGTTATCATCATAATATACAATCTGATAATAAGCATATTCATTCAATGTATGCGTACCCGATATCTGGATTTCATCGCCCGGATTAACATAATAATCCTCTGTCCAGTTAAATGACCCGTATGTCATCCATTCATCCGCAGTGTGTGTTGCCGCAAAGGCAGGCATTACATTGCACATAACGAGCATCACCACCGTTACAAGTGCTGCAAATTTCTTTTTCCTCGCTCTTATTTCTGAGTTCATATAAACCTCCGTTATAAATATTTATCTAAAATGACTTATATCATCTTAAGATTAAGTGTTATGTCTGAATCCGGCAGTCTCGCCCACAATCAAAACCACCGCAATTATCGTAGCCATCTGTGCCCTGTAAGTAAAAAAAGAGTGCACATATGAATGGTTATGTAATACAATATACCTTATATACGGAATTATTGCAAGAATTAAGTATATATAAATATTGCACTTATTGATATTTTTCCGCTTATAAACATATCCTGTGTATATTGCGCCAAGAATGATAAATACTCCTCCGGCAATTCCGGCCGGTCCGTATTCCCATGGAAAAAGATGACGTATATTGCGGGTCACCGCGCCAACATAATACCGCCACGGTGCGATGCCTATGTCCCCGCCAAGTCTCTCGCGCACATGCCCGGTAATATACGGCATGACATTTTCGCGGAGGATTACTGCCGCAAGACCCCATTTCATAAGCCACATTCCGATATATCCGATACTCCAGAACAATACGGATTTCAGTATTTTCTTCACATCGGCATGTCCTTCGTTACGGATATCAATCCATATTATCAGCAGGAGCGGAACCAGAAGTGTCAAGGTCTCTGTTGTAAGAAAATCCATATACGAAGTTATCATTCCAGTTATCATAAAGAACAATCCCGTATCTCTCATGTTTCCTTTAAATGCTCTAAACGTCCCTATACACGATGCAAAAAGCATAATTATATATGTCCATGTATATTCCAGGGACATCGGCACATACCAGGATGATGTAAGTATCAGTCCGCACGCGGCTGCCACAGCCGGCAGATATGCTTTGTTTCTGATGAGTATAACCATAAGCCATGCTGTTAATCCGGCAATTATAACTGCAATGATAATGTATATCTGCTGTATATTAAAAAACATCATAAGCGGTCTTACAACCGCAATGCTTCCATGCCAATAGCGCATGTATTGCTGATTCGCCTCATATCCCCCGGTAACGGCATCATAAAGATTCACATTCTCATTCTGATATTCAGTGTAATAATATGCAGATTTCATAACCGATTCAAGCGGATGCCCGCTATCATATTGATATGCAATGCCAAGCAGTATCGAATCAGCATAACGGTCTATTTTACTGCCATCCACGCCCCTAATCTTCTCGCCGAAGAGTTCGCCGTCCCTTAGGAATTCTGCCGATTCGGTCATATTATTTCTGATTGCATCCCGCGGGATAAGAGCTGCTGCCACCAGAAGTGCCGCTGCAGCTGCCACCGTCATAATAAAAACCGCTATATACTTCAAAACATTTAAACCTGCCCGCATCCTTAAGTCCTCTTAAATTTACATATTTCCCTGCAAAGTGTCCTTAACCACACCAAAAAATTCCCTGAACATATTACTTGGCATATATGACGCGACAACATATGCCGATATTCCGCTTACGTTCTTAAATCCCTGCTTTTCGGCTATTTTGACAGCACGGTACACATGGAATTTACTGGTAACGATCCCGACTTTTGCATTGTCATTATCTATGATTGCCTTGCTGTTTCGTATGTTCTGGATCGTATTCATGGAATCAGGTTCCATAATGATTCTTGATTCATCAATGCCTTTTTCTACAAGATACTTTCTCATTCCTTCCGCTTCCGAGCAAGGTTCATCATATCCCTGCCCGCCGGACACTATGCATTTAGTACCCGGATTGCCATCAAGGTATTCTATCGCACTGTCAAGTCTCGCCTTGAGGATTGAACTCGGGCCGTCTTCCCTGATCATTGCGCCAAGCACGATTATGTAATCCAGATTATCTTCGCCCTTAGAATTGATCCGGCTGGCTATACACGCCTCTATTACCGTAAAAAAGCCAAGGCATACCGCACACAGTGCAATAAATGCTATCCTGAACCACTTCGGCAGGCGCATCCATAAACCAAACCACACTGCCCATGTACAGAATATAAAAAATATTCCCAATGCAAGCCACACCGCAAAAAAAGCCGAGCCATATCCGGCACTGTGGACTTTAAGTCCATACAATATACAAATTATTCCGATTAGTGCAAATATGCACATAAAAACAATCTTTGGTACACTCATTTTTCTCACAATATTCCCGCCTCTCCATAGTAAACTATATGTACATTATTTTAACAGCAATTTCAGAGTGCGTCAATTACTCCATGCACACCGTTTTCGTCAAAAATCTCTTTATAATATGCCACTTCATCACGGATTATTTTATCTATGACCTTCATTCCCAGAAGTTCCACCGGTGCATTGTCATCCGTCATTATGAGCTTTCCCGCATTGTATGCGATACTATTGTCTCTTACCTTATTCATCATAAAACGGAGGTCTGCGTCCTTTATTCCGGATATATTATCATTTAGCACACCCATCATATCATTATTATCAGATGCAAACAGCTCGCGGTTGGTTGAATTGTCAACCTCAACCGTGTACACATTGCCAAAGACCGACGAAATGGTATCTGCAAGATACTGATTGATGTCACCGTCATCATTTCCTCTCATGTTCATGTTGACGACCATGACTCCGTTCTCATTCAGATGTGATTTAACAAGCCTGAAAAACTCGACCGATGACATCTGAAAAGGGATCGTTATATCCTGGTAGGCATCCACCATAATAACGTCGTATTTTCTGTCGGATGCATTAAGAAATGCCCGTCCGTCATATGTCGTCACGTTGATATCATCCGGAAGCGCAAAATATTTTCTTGACAGTTTCGTTATTTTTTCATCAATCTCCACACCTTCGATGTTCATGTCGCCAAAATATTTACGGCACTGTGTCGCATATGTTCCGGTTCCCATTCCTAGGATAAGCACCTCCATACTGTCAGGATTCTTATCCGGAACCATAAGAGGTGCCGCCATTGCGTAATCATAATACAATCCGGTCAGAGTATCATCTTTCATATACACTGACTGGACCCCGAACAATACATTGGTTGACAGTGACACCTGTTTATCATCTTCAGAAACCTGAAGATAATTATATATTGACTCACCTTCATATGTAAGGTCTTTCTGCCAGAATGCGAATGAGTCTCCATGTCCGAATACACAGCATGACACGAAGATAACTCCGGATATGATGATTTTCTTATATCCGACACGGCTGCTCACAAAATATATCACCGAAAGTACGATCAATATACCTGCAAAAATAAGGAATGTTATTGATGTTCCGACCGCCGGAATTGTCACAAATGTCGGCACAAATGTTCCGATAATGCTTCCAATCGTGTTAAATGCTCCAAGTGTTCCGACCGTTCTTCCGCTGTCGTCAAGACTGCTTACGGAGTATTTGGCCAACGACGGTGTAACCGTCCCCAATAAGAAGAGTGGAAAAACAAATATTACCATACATGCACAGAATGCAGCTATGATAAGGAAATTATTATTCACCGTAAAAATAAGCAGTGCCGATATTCCAAGCACAATATACTTGCCGGCAACCGGAATCAGGGCTATCCATACTGCTGCGATGAGTATCCTGCCGTATAATTTGTCAGGGTTGGGCGATTTATCCGCGCTCTTTCCTCCGTATATATTTCCGAGTGCCATGGCAATCATGATCGTGCCTATGATAATCGTCCAGACTATCTGCGATGAACTGAAATACGGAGCAAGAAGCCTGCTCGCTCCGAGTTCTACCGCCATAACCGACATTCCCGCAAAAAATTCCGTAAGGTACAGGAATATTTTGTTTTTTAATACACCTCTGTTTTCCACTAACAGTTTCTGTGCATTTTCCGTAATGTTGGGATTTGATCCTTTCTGCATTGTTAATCCTCACTTTTTTCTATTATTTTCTTATAATATGTAATAAAAGCATCCAGCGCCGGTGAACGCCATTTATTCTTATGTATCAGCAACTGTGTCCACACCTGAATATCGCAGTCATCAACCGGCAGGTACACAAGTCTGCCATCCTTAACATAGCCATCCGTAATAAAATCGGGCAGAAAAGACAGCAGTCCGCTTCCCTCCACCATTGCACATATCTGCAACGGATTCCCCGCTTCAAGCACCGGTTTGATTTCATATGATGCCGAGGCCAGCTTTTCATCAAGGAGCCTTCTGTAACTCATTCCATGCTCTGTAAGTATAAACGGTTCTTCTATTACATCATACACATTCAGGTGCTGTATATGCGCAAGTCGATTTTCTGCCGATGCCACGAAATGTGCCCTCTCCATTCTTTCCGCGCATATCTCAAACTCTGACTCATATATATGCGAATCGAGTGTGAATACCAGGTCCGCTTCATTTTTCCTAAGCATATCAAACATCTTCTCGGTGCCGCATTCTGTAATCGTAAGCCTGATTCCCGGGTATTGTCTTCTGAATCCAAGATACTCCCTGCCGAAGTATCGGTTAGCGACCGAACTTGACATGGCAAGCCTTATATCTCCGTCAATCTGACCACATCCGTTAATATCGGTAAGCATCTTCTCATGTGCATTAAGGATATTCCTGGCATAACCAAGCACAACAATGCCATCGGATGTAAGCGATATTCTGTGATAATACCTGTCAAAAAGCACTGTTTGCAGCTCTTTCTCAAGCATTTTTATCTGTGACGATACTGTCGACTGCGTATATCCCAGTTTCTCTGCCGCCGCGGAAAATCCGGAATGTTCACACACTGCTACAAATGTTTTCAAAATATTAATGTCCATATCAACCTCATACAAACGATATTTTCGATAGTATACCATAAAATCATCAATTTTACAAATACTGCTTGCGGCCGTATACTTAAATTAAAATGTTTTTTGAAGGAGAATGTTACTTATGGAACGTGAAAAACTCGGCAGCAGACTGGGGTTTATTATGCTTTCTGCCGGATGCGCCATCGGCTGCGGCAATGTATGGAAATTCCCGTGGATGTGCGGGCAGAACGGCGGCGGCAGCTTTATGCTTGTCTACATCCTGTGTCTTCTGATACTTGGTATCCCGGCGATGGTTATGGAATTTTCTGTCGGACGTGCGTCACAGGTAAGTCCGATTTATATGTATAAGAAGTTATCCAAGCCCAAGCAGAAATGGGGTGTATTCGGCTGGTTCTGTCTCGCCGGCAATGTATCGCTTATGGCATTTTACACCGTTGTCTCAGGCTGGATCATATACTATTTTGCTAAATTTCTTACCGGAAATTATGCTTCTCTCGGATTCAGTTCAATGATTTCCGAGCCTTCCGTAAACGTAATATTCATGGCCGTTACAGTTGTAATTGCTTTTTTTATATTATGTTTTAACCTGCAGGGTGGCCTGGAGCGTGTAACCAAATATATTATGTCGGCTCTTCTTGTGCTCATGCTTGTGCTTGCAATCCACAGTCTTACATTAAGCGGTGCCTCCGAAGGCTTAGCATTTTATCTCAAGCCCGATTTTTCCAAAATCGACGGTTCTGTAATGGTCGGTGCCATGAATCAGGCATTCTTCACACTGTCCACCGGCATGGGCGGTATGGCCATATTCGGAAGCTACATAGGTAAGGAACATTCCCTGATGGGCGAATCGGTAAATGTTATTCTTCTCGATACTTTTGTTGCAATCCTTGCCGGTATAATCATTTTTCCGGCTTGTTTCACATACGGTCTCGAAGTTAACGCCGGTCCAAGTCTCCTCTTTGATACCATGGCAACCGTATTTAACAATATGTCGGGCGGACGTATATGGGGAAGCCTGTTTTTCATGTTTATGATTTTTGCAGCGATGTCAACCGTGCTCGGTGTATGTGAAAACATCCTCGCTATGATAAGGGATCTTACCGGCTGGTCCAGACCAAAGGGATGTCTGGTATGCGGTATCATAATCTTCCTGCTTGCTTTAACTACTGCACTCGGATTCAGTGTATTTAAATTCGAGCCGTTTGCCGCCGGTACAACCTGGCTTGATTTCTGGGACTTCATAGTATCGTCCACCATTCTTCCTCTCGGCTCGCTTGTTCTCGCTCTGTTCTGCTGCAACAAGTTCGGCTGGGGCTGGGACAATTTCATCGCCGAAGCCAACACCGGCAAAGGCATGAAAATAAAGCCTTGGATGAAACCACTTTTCCGCTTCGTAGTTCCTGTTGCAATCGTATTTATCTATGTATACGGAATGATTACTTTCAAGTGGAAATAATATATGAGCGCATATTGTCATACATGACAGTATGCGCTGTTAATTTATATTCGCTCTAGGCTCAGGTCTTAAAATTCCAGTCTCATCTGATGCCATGCAACATTGCCATGCGTGGATTTATCTGTTATGCCTTCATCCTTAAATCCAAATCCTGCATCATCCACTCCACGCTCATATATATTTTGAGACAATCTTTTTTCCGATTCCCTTAATTTTCCTCTTGCCTCTGTTCTTTCGATATAAGAAATTCTTTCTTCAATCAATTCCTGTTTTCTAGTCTGAACCGCAAAATAGCTTTGTGCAAAAGCTATCTGCTCCTTTCGTGGATCTCCATTTTCAGCAATAAGATAACATGCATAACGGGTAAGCATATAATCCTCAACTTCTCTATTGGCTCCACTTCCCAATGTGACCATTTTGCTGACGCCAGCAAAATGGTCTTCCACTCTAATTCCGTTATTTTTACAAGAAAGCATTCCCTTTTTTACAACATTTTCGAAATTTCTCCATTGAACATAGTCCAATAATGTCATTAATTCTCGTGCATACCAATACTCAATGCCATCCTCTTCATGTCGGATATCATCAAATTTTCTTCTGTACAATTCTATTATTCTCTTTTCCATTCAAATTTCCTCCTCTTATGAACATATTGCTGACGCCAGCAATATGTTTTTTACTATTAATTTTTTCAATTACTCTATCGCATTCTCATTTGTGCTCCTTATCTTGTCATAATACGCTTTATACCTGTAAATCGTTCTCTCACTGACATTATTCCTTCTTGCAATCTCTTTCATAGTCATTCCACTTTCATAACCAGCAACAAAATCATTGTAGATTGCCATCCATTTTGCATTGTGCTTCTGCCTTCCGCTTAATTTACGATTTTTATAATATTCCAATTCTTCACGTAACTCGGCGTTTTCATTTTCTAATTCTTGAATTCTTTTTAATGCGTCCTCAAGTGTTATAACCTTCTCCACTTCATTGTTCCTCCGTTCATGTCATTTTCGTTTTGTCTATATTATATATTGCTAATTAGCATTAGTCAATTTGATTTTGTCATACAGGAACACTTTTCATATTCATCATGCGAATAAGATTCCATTTTCGTTTTAAAGCCGGTCCATATTTTAGAATCAGAGATGTTATTACATCTGCACATCTCTCAAAAGCTGCCGGGAAGTTACTATTTTTTAAAATTACCGTTTATTTTTTTAATATTTACCGTAGCACTATTCCGATATATCAATGTAAACACTATTTTCAAAGGAGAAACCACTATATGAATTCATTATCTACTTCAGTCAAAAATTATCTTGAGTACTGTCATACACAAAAAGGCCTTAATCCAAAAACATTAAAGGCATACTCCACTGATTTACATCAATTTATCTCTTTTTTCAATCATTCAAATCCACACGAATTATCCTTATCAGAAATTGAACAATATATCGGGCATCTCCATAAAAATTTCAAGGCCAAAACCGCCAAAAGAAAACTTGCATCTGCAAGAGCTTTTTATCGTTTTCTCGAATATAAGGACTACATCGATCAAAATCCTTTTGCAAAAATCAAGACAAACTTCCGAACTCCTATGATACTGCCTAAGACGATTCCACTTTATATAATGGAAAATCTTCTTTCAACCATATACCGCGAATTGTCGATTGCTCAAACCGCATATCGAAAAAAACGCATACTTCTCGACATTGCAGTTTGCGAAACCTTATTTTCTACCGGCATGAGAATTTCTGAACTGTGCAATTTAAAAGAAACCGATGTTGACTTATATGATGCTTCGATTCGTATATATGGGAAAAATTCAAAAGAACGAATAATCCAGATTGGAAGCTCTGATGTTACAGCTATGCTATATAGATACAAATCTGCTTACTTATCTGAAATCAGCAACTGCGGATATTTTTTTGCTAACCCAAACGGTACTCAACTTTCCGACCAATCCATCAGACGTATGATTAAAAAATACTGCTCCATAGCCTCCATTGACTTACACATAACACCACATATGTTCCGACACACTTTTGCCACGAGCCTGCTTGAAGCGGATGTTGATATTCGATACATTCAGGAAATGCTTGGCCACAGTTCAATTACTGTAACTGAAATTTATACACATGTCGCCCTATCAAAACAACGTGATATACTTACCAGCAAACATCCTCGCAGGCGTTTTAAGATATAGAGTGGGAAAGTGACGGATAATTTTTAGTTATCGGTCAGTTGTTCGAAATTATCATTACGAGATACATGTGAAATATAAAATACAAGCAAAGTAGGATAGAGGTGAAATATAATGATTTTTTTATGTTTTTCAAGTGGCGATCGATATTCTATAGTAAAATCATGCCTTTATCATTTGAAAAATTATGGATATGAAACTTGGTATGATTATCATGAGCTTATTCTTGGTGATAAAAAAAGAGAAAAAAATTTTGAAAAAGCAATTCAAACATGTGATTTTTTCGTTATAATTTATAGCAATAATTTTCTAAACAGTCCATGTGCAGTTAATGAAGAATCACTTATTTTTACAGAATCAACTAAACGAAATATTACAATTTTTCCATTACTATATAACATCAAATTTACCGAATTGCCAACTGATATCCAAAATAAAATAGAGAATCTTATATACAATGAAATAACTGATTCCACAGGCTGCATTGAATCTGTTAATCAAATTGTTGTAAAAATTCTTTTAGCACAGATGGGATATAATGAATTTGATTTAACTCCATCTCTTAATTATCCTCTTATTCAAAAACTTGAAGATGCATTTTTGAAATGTATTCTATCAGAATATCTTAATCTTTCTAAGGATAATTTTAATGCTCGTATTAGTTTTTTATATTGTGTATACAAATATATTGAAATGAGTAACGTATTGGAAAATATTCCGCTATATTGTTCACAAACAATTATATATTTATCTCACTATACCAAATTAAGCATTCCTTATAATCACAAAGAAATCATAATAGCTGAGTTAGTTATTATAACTTTATTAAATTTGATTTAGGTTTTGATGAATTATGTCAATAATTAGAGATATTATTTTGTCCTCATTGGTTTCGTACAATAAATTATCGATTACTTTTTCTAAATATGGGTATTTAATAATGTTTGCTTTAACATCATCGTAAATCATTTTAGCAGCGCCACCAGTACTTCCTATAGGAATAATAATTTTTCCGGCATCATTTTTAGCAATATTATATTCTTCAATCATGCCGCTATCAGATGAAGATGTACCATACATAAAAATTGCAACATTTGCCTTTGATATCATAAACTCTCTATGCTTATATTTCTGAGATTGGGTCAAATGTTCATCAAATGGATACATCAGGAGGTATTTTTCAAAAGAAGTTACGTTCTCTTCCAACATCAATTTAGTTGCCGCTGATGCAATATAATAGCCTACTTTATAACCATAACCGTTTACAATACGTAAATTTTCTCTATAAAGATAATATGTAAGTTTACTACAAAAACTGCTTATTTCTTGTAATTTCTTTTCGTCATTATCTCTGTATGAACCAGATATAAAAACATTGTGTTGATTTGTAAAATAATTTATTTCTCTTAAAATATCACGAATTTCATTATAATCATCTATAAGAAGAATATTAATATGATAGCGTGTTTCCAAATCAGAAATAAAATTGGCAAAATCAGCCTCGTTACTTCTTTTCATTATTGCGTAATGATACGGATGCTCGCCATCAAAAGCTTGACTCAACTCTGAAATACATGGTAAAACGAGTGAATCTGTAAAACTATATCCAATAAATAAAAAACATTTAACAACAAGTTCTCTTTTAAAAAATGCTAATAACAACTTGTGATTTTCATTATATGCTTCTAAATCCCCTTTAGTAATTATAGCATGATTAAGATTGCTACTGTCTCCATTCATTTTAAATATGTTTATATTTTTGTTTAATTCAACACTAACAAGATTCTCTTCCGAGTGTATAATATTTGTACGTTTTCCTTTTCTATAATAATTATTTTCGATTACTCTATCAAAATTAGTTGTCCAAATTGAATTACATTGCATATTCGTTAATTCATTCAGTGTTTCACTTGTTTCATCTATTTTATTAATCTCGGAGGATATTTTTTTATGCAATTGGCTAATTCCTTTTTTGTTTGCATAGAATTGTGCAATATCATAAAGTTGATAATTTGTATTATTAAGATCAATCCCTATTTCTCTTGCCAAAGGCTCAAAGAGTTTTTTCCATGAGGGTAATCCTGCATTACTCGACATACCCGCACCCAAAAATAGAGCGGCTTCATTATTTTGACATTTAACGGCAAATTCTTTTACAAACTCTTTCCGATTCACTAATATATTCTCCTGTCTCTGCAAATTAATTTAATGATAATTTCGAACAACTGACCGATAACTAAAAATTATCCGTCACTCACATTATACTACACAGCGTATTATATTTTCTAGTCCCAATAACAATTTATCTACTCACATAAAATTGTAATCTTTTCTCTGTATATAAAAACCATTTCAGGTTAGTCACTGCATTTAAAATACACTTCCCGCCTCAAATCCATTATTCAAACTGGTGAAGGCGCGTCCGTTAATTTTTTTATATCTTCAAGCAAGGCAGATGAGGGTACATATACATTGTCTTCCTGACTCAGCCATAGGCAGAAGTTCACACCTCCTATTAGCTTGTCAACCAAAAGATATGGGCGGGACTTGTTATAATCACCTGCAATTTTAGTTATCTTTGTTATGTCCAGTAGCGTAGGTAACGCCTCTAATTTCAACTGAGTCGTACCATCTCGCTTAAATTGAAACTCGTCTGTGCTCAATTTATTTTCGACGCATTTTCGATAAAAGTTTACAGACTGATTCCGCAAAACATTACCGTTTTTGTTGATATTGTTTAGCACAATTCAATGCTCTTTTCTTTGCATCTTCCTTGGTATATTTCATACTGCTAATCGTATCCCTCCATAAATTTAAAGAGAGAGCAATAACACCACTGTGCTATATGCTCTCTCTTTGTGGCTAATTCTAATGTTGTCTGCCAACGACCGGCTAATAATTGCCGGTAAATATATCGGATTTTAGTGTTGCCCGTCAACGGTCAATTAAACAATTGACAAATATACCAGATTTAGGTGTTAGCCCACCAGAAAAGCTCGCTTTTCTTCTAATATTATTAGATGCAAACATATTTTTTATGTCAATAAACATTTCTATATTATGTTTATATCTTTTTCTCAAAGACCTTCATACGCTTTATTTCGTCGTCTGCTTCAGCACGTCTTCTATTGCATCGGTCGCCTTTTTCACAAAATTAATCTTTTTATCGCAGATAAGGCTGCCGTTTTCTCTTATTTTCAGCTCTGCAATAACAAGGTCTTCATCCTCTAACAACTCCAACTCCGGACGTCCATCAATTGTCATCCACGTAATTTCCACATCCGCAGGGGGTATTTCTCCTGAAGTTTCTACCGTAAACTGAGTGTCATCAAAGAATTCCGCTTTCGATTTTGCAATTATAGTCAATTTGTTTTTCTGCTCATAAATTTCAACGGAATTATATCCTTTCCTCGACAACAAGAGCAACTCGTCATCACCTAAAGCAGAATTGGATTTTCTTATGTTGTAAAACAACACCCCGCCGCATACCAGTGCCAAACATAAAGCAGCTATTATAATTATAACTTTTCTTTTCATAGCTGGTCTCCTTATTCAATCGCCATATAGAACTGCCTGCTCCGTTGATTTTGCACAGCGTTATTTCATAATCATCTCTTCATCGGACGGCAGCCCTACAGACAGTCCGGATGGTTTTTCCATATACCAGTATGCAACGGATGTGTAATCATCATATCTCGCTCCTGTCCAGCCGAGATTATCCATGGTCATACGAAACGATTTTTGAAAATAAACCGGATCCTTTACATGAAAACGGTAAAGCAAAAAGCGCTGCTGCCCATTATACATTTCCTGACTGTCATTACCTAAAATCGCATACATCCCCGTATACAGTCCGCTGAAGGTCTGATACTTATGCAATAAAATATCATTTCCGAACCCATAAGAACCGCAGAAGTAATCCTCCGTTCCCGTGTAATTAATTGTCGGATATCTGTCTCCATCCAGATACATCTTAGGTTCACCCTCTACCCAGCATGTATTATTGCCATTCATGCCTGCCGCAAAGCAAAGCCCGGCAAATATACCCCTTCCTTCAATTCCATCGATGACCGTATAAGCACGTCCCTTCTGCACCGGATGCTCCTGCCTGTACGCTGCATGGAAGTATACGTCCGTATCTGTAAGTTCGCCGTGCCATCCCTCAATCATGTAAAAAAGTGTTTCTTCCTTGCTGCCACGATTTTCCATCGTCACCTTACAATGCTTCCGGAATGGCATCTTCCAGTAACAATTGTATCCTCTTCCCGGCGCCACCAGAATACAGCTTGAATTCAGCACCGGATAGTTTCCATCCCTGTCTGCAAAGTTCTCATCATATGCGCATCCAAAAAATGCGGAAATCGGAGCCTCCACAGACGGAACATCCATACCATCCCAATAGATTCGAAGAATAAATGAATGGCCAACATAACCTGTAAACCATAAATGTGTCAGCATTCCCGGACCGTCCGTGTCACACAGCACCACTTCTTCCTGCGGTTTAATCTGAATACATGGTCTTAACTTTTCACAGTCCTTGCCCCTGCTTCCTCCGTTTGGTTCTCCCTTCGGATTCTCTGCCGAAAATCCAAAACTTGTTCTGTTTAATAAATTTGATGATAACATGTGGTTTTCCTCCTTGCGGTCTGTTCTTTGAATGTTATTCTAAATCTGCAATACCATATTAATGGGCTCATTTGACAGGTATTTTTCACATTCCTGTTCTTATCTTATCTATCAATGTTACATCTGCCGGCAGCCATTCCACGCTATCAAGCTCATCGGATGTAAGCCATCTGGCCGCCTCATGCTCTTTAAGCACAAGATTTCCTGAAACCACCTCACACCAGAAGCAGTCCATCGACAAATGGAATGCCGGATAATCGTATTCTATTGTGTCTATCAGGTCCCCGACCTGAATTTTCGTGTCAAGTTCCTCCATTATCTCACGGCATAGCGCCTGCTGTGGCGTCTCTCCCGGTTCAATCTTACCACCCGGAAATTCCCATCCGCCTTTGAACTCGCCATATCCCCGTTCCGTGGCAAAAATAATTTTCTCGCCATTGTCATTCGTCGCCTTGATAACTGCGGCAACAACTCGTATTGTTTTCATAAATCACACCTCTTTCATCCCTGAGTAATATATTCGTATATGTCCTCACGCACCGGGACATCAAGTTCCCATTCAATCTCAACAGCTGTTTTGTCTGTGTTGGCCATAACAAATTCCTGTGCCACACCCTTTGCCTGCATGCTTCCCAGATAATAAAATTCTTTGGAAATCTTATCATCCTTGTTCTTTCGCACAAAAAGTTCAACTTTGATTCCTCTTTGCTTAGCCTCCAGCATATTTACGACATCGGTTGATTTTCTTGTTCTGCCACTTTTGGAAATAGCTATAAGTGTGTTACTTGTCGTAAAGTGATCCTCATATCTGGTAGTATCGCTTATGTCATCCGCTTTGTCATAATTAATAAAAATCGGAAAAGTCTTTGTCCTATCATCATACTTATATCCACCTATATTGAGTGGAACCTCGTTATGTGCCCAGTTGAGTATCCTGCACACATCCTCATATGTATATTTACGATAAAGCGCGAATCCGCTTTGTGAATCGGAATCTCTGTAATCTCTTTCATATCTGGCAAGTCCAAAATCAACCAGTTCCTCTATTATCGAACGAAAAGCTTTATCGGAAAGCATTTCCATGAATTTAGGGCTGGCTTCATAATCGGTGTTGTTATTGAGCAACGATGCGTACGCCGACAGCCTTGAAAAAGCATTATGTGCCGGTTCGATAAGAACACAATTCTTATATGTTGCGCGCGCCACTCCTGCCGGGAATTCATTAGTAAATATGTTGACGACATTTTCAGCACAGTTTCTATCGACAATAAGTCCGTATTCCCTGTGAAGCGTATCAGCCATATTAATAATCAGATCCCGTTGTCCCTTTAAAATTTCTTTGAGAAGCACAAGTTCGTGCGCTCTTTTGCCATTGGCAATTTTCTTGGATATGAATTCTATGACCTGGGCCTTCTCATCCGATAGGCGCACCTTGTAGTCCGGGTCGTATTTCACAAGAAATTTGTAATACGATCCCAAACTGTTATTATCAAATATTCTAAGCACATCCATTTCACCGTATTTATCAAAATCAGTCAATGCCGGAATGTGCCCGAGTTTATTCTTCAAATTAAAATAATTCTCTTTAATGAGTTTAATATCACTGAAGTTAGCATTGTCGATAGAACTGAATATTTTTTTCTTCGATATCTCATCAAAATGCAGCGTACTGCTGCCCGGAATTATTCTGGAGCCTTCAGTTACATAATGTCTGACGGTATCCTTGTTATATGTCCTGTCACCTGAAAGTGCAATCGGTATCATAAAATTATTTCTGTAATTACCGATAAAATCCAAAACAACCACATACTCTTTACCCTCTGCTTTTCTGAGTCCTCGTCCAAGCTGTTGTATAAACACAATCGGAGACTGCGTTGGTCTCAACATTATTACCTGATTAACCTCGATTATATCGGTTCCTTCAGAAAAGATGTCAACGGACAGGATGTAATCAAGCGGTTGAACCACCTCCGTTGCATCGCACTCTTCCATTGCCAGGCGTTCTATCGCATTCGCCCTTGTTTCCTCTGTGTCGGCTCCGCTGAGTGCAATCGTCCTGAGCCCGTTTTCATTGAATTTACGCGATAATTCTTTAGCTTCTTCAATCCTGCTGCAAAAAATAAGTCCCTTAACCCTGCTTCCGCTGTAACCGTAATACCGGGCCTGCGACATCACATATTTTACACGTTCATCAGATGTGAGAAATCTGAAATTATCTGTGTCACAAACTTCATCGTCAATATTTAAATCCGTTATACCAAAATAATGGAACGGACACAATAAGTCCTCTTCCATAGCCTGCTGTAACCGGATTTCGTACGCAATATTATGTCCAAATACCTCATATATATCACGTCCTTTAACATCTGCATCCCTTCTGTCCGGTGTTGCCGTCATTCCAAGAGACAATCGCGGCGTAAAATAATCCATGACTTTCCGATAACTATCCGCACAAGCATGATGTGCCTCATCATAAATTATTGCGTCAAAATGTGTTTTTTCAAACCTATGCAGATTCTCATCTTTTGCAAATGTCTGTATGGTAGCAAAAATATAATCTTTATCGTATTCCATACGACCAAGTGCAGATGACATCATACCCATTGATACACTGTTTCCGAATACCTTGTGATATGATTTTATTGCCTGTTTCGCAATCTGGTTACGATGAACCAAAAACAAGACTTTTTTATAGCCAAGTTCGCGCATTGCAAATGCAGAGGCATATGTTTTGCCGGTACCTGTACTTGATAATAGCAATGCCCTGTCAACACCGTCATTTACCAACCGCATCAGATTATCTATAAATGCCACCTGCATCTTATTCGGCTTTAACATATACCGTTCCAAATTAACAACGTTCTCTGCCGCTGCCTGCCTTTGTTGTCTTCTTATAATCTGCTGTTCTACGTATTTCTGCCTATACTCGTCAATGTACTCATCATAATTAAGGCATTTGGAGTCATCCCATAAATCTTTGAATTCATCCAATATATCTTTTGCAACCTGTCCGTCCTGCGTGGATACTATTTTCGTATTCCACTCCCTGTTGGTCGTAATTGCACTTATGGTCATATTGGAACTTCCGATGATGATTCTATATAATTCATCCTTGCGGAATATGTATCCCTTCGTATGAAATCCATCGTTAGAAGGGTCACACTTGTATATTTTAAGAGAAATATTTTTAAGTTCCGCAAGCTTATCGAGTGCCTTCGGTTCGGTAAAAATCTGATAATCGGTCGTTATGATTTTACCGGGAATTCCTTTGAGTTCAAGTTCCTTAAGTGTCATAAGGAGCGGAGTTATTCCACTCATTTTAATAAATGCCACACTGATACAGAACTCATCACAATTATTAAGTTCCTTATCTATTGAAACCAACACTTTCTTGCCTTGTCTGTAATCGTTGGATACAAATTCCGGACGATAAGCAAGATTTGAATTGATTGTACTGTCTATATAGGCCGTAGCCATTGATTTGGTTATTTCTTCTGTTCTCATTTTGTTGCCTCCGGGCATAACGCTTAGGTATCATATTAATTCACATTTCTCAATCCCAAAGTTTACTATCCAAAATCTTATGTAAACTTTGAACTACCGTATCATAACTCACCGGAACAAAAAGCAGTCCCATAGTGACATCTTCGTAATCCCTTTTATACACATTATTATTTATTACTTCCCGCAATATATCTGGCACACTGGATTTTGCTGCGCCTGCAATCAGTTCGGCAAATGCTTCTTTATCATGATCTAAATTCATAAATTATTCCCCATTCTATTAGTTTTTTGGCTGTTGCTCCGTTTATAGCATACGACACTTCTGACAACTGCTCTTTAGTAAAACGTTTCTGTCTTACATAAGATAACATTGTATCAACCGTTTCTTTCAATGATAACTCTGTATATTTTTCAGCCTGTACAATACAATCCAAAAGCTGTAAAAGTTCCGCATTATTATTCGAGACCGGGACTGCCGATTTCTTAACCCGCACTTTCTGGCTCCCCACCATAACTGTCCGGCCATTTGTAGCTTCTGTATTTGTAACTATTTCGATTACTGCCGGCATCTGTGTTGTCAACCCAAGTTGATTGACAAACGATAATCCTGTTATATAACCATATGTTTCATATTTATTCATCACATATTTACGCATAATGACCAAAAGAGGATCCAAATAACTTTTTTCCAAAAGTCCTCCAGCTTTCGGTATATAATAGATTCCATTAGCATATCTCTCCAAAAAGCCTTTTGCTACAAGTCTCTTCACAGACTGTCGTACTGCATTTTCAGATAACCATTCTATTTTTAAATCATTCAAAAATATTGGTTCGTTATATCCGTAATTTTCTAATAAATAAGATTTCAACATAATCCTGCCTCCACACAAATAGTACCATTTTTATATATTTATTGTAAATATTTGTGTCTTGTCAATATCTATTATGTGCAAAATCTAGCGAACTCAGTATAAAAATCTTTTTTATGCCTTCCCTATCTTTAACCGGCGGTCAACGCGTATTTAACCCATTTCACCGCCGCTTTAATTTTCTTTTTCTTCCCCGTACTCAACTTCCATCAATGTCAGTCCGCATGCCGGGGCGGTATAACCGGCCGCTGCGCGGTCGCGGGCGGCAAGGATTTCCGGAATGGCGGACGGTGAGAGACGCCCGTCTCCGACCTCGATAAGTGTGCCCGTGAGGATACGGACCATATTCTGCAGGAAGCCGGAGCCGCGGTAATCAATGGCTATATCCGGGCCGGAAGCGGTTATTTTGATGTCATAAATAGTACGGACAGTTGATTTTTTCATCTTGCGGTTGCCGCAGAAAGATGCGAAATCATGCGTGCCGACAAGCTGTGCAGCGGCAGCCTCCATGCGGTGGACATCAAGCGGCTTATCGTATTGATATTGAAAGCGGTGGGCGAAGACGTCCGGAATACCGCCAGTGCGGATGCTGTAGCGGTATGTTTTGGCGGTTGCATTGTAACGGCTGTGAAAGCGCTCATCCACGCTCTCTATCGAAAGAACCGCAATATCGTCCGGGAGGTATTGATTCACATATGATAACATTGCAGATGTATCGCGCGGAGTATCCAGATGATAATTGGCTGCCTGACCGCGGGCATGGACGCCTGCATCGGTTCTGCCGGAGCCGGTCAGTTCCACGGGATATCCCACCATTGCAGAAAGCACGGCTTCGATGCGACCCTCGATTGTCATATCGGTTGAATTCTGCCCTTGCCAGCCCTTGTAGCGGGTGCCGTCGTATTGAATTATCATCTTGTAATTGCTCATGTATCCGGTTCCTCCGTGGATTCATAATTTGATAAGATTATATCATAAAATACGTTGAAAAACACCCCCGGATTATATCCGCAATGTCATTAAATTAATAGCTTGACAGAGTTCAAAAAAAGGCAGTCGCAATTCTGAAAAGAAAAGTGACTGTCTTTTTTTATTGTTCAGTTGTCCCTTTGAGCAAATTGGGATTGACATTTTTTAATTTTTCTTTTGTTCGATTTTTCAGCAATATTTGCATTTGTGTTCTTGCCATTTTATGCAATTTAGCAAAACGCTCACTTTGCGGTAAGCCTTCCTTTATTAGTTCGGCATTTTGACTTTCCATATTTACCAAGATAATCAGTTCCTCAGCTGTAGCATAATCTCTGATATTTTCCCCCTTCTGTGCCTCAATAGGATGTTCATCTCTCCATTCTCGTGCTTTCTTTCCAAAAAGAGCTACATTAAGCATGTCTGCCTCATCCGCAAACGTATATCCTTTTTCTATAGACGTTAATTCATCTGTAATAAGATATCTTTGCACTGCATCTGTATGTATATGATAATTAATCTTTGACAATGCTCTTTTTTCATCCCAGCCAATAGCTTTTCGTTCAGCTTCATCTTTTTTTAATCGTTGATAATCTTTTATAATATACAATTTGAATTCGGGAGAAATCCATGATGCAAATTCAAATGCAATATCAGAGTGGGCGTAGGTTCCACCATATCTACCAGATTTAGATACGATACCAATTGCCTCCGTTGATTTAATCCATTTTTGAGGTGAAATGGTAAAAGCATTATCGCCTGATGAATTTCTAAACCCCTCGAATTCGAGGAGTTTAAAATTTGGATTATGCAATTGTTCCCATAACCCTAAATAATCCAAGGTATTTCTATTCCTTAACCAATTAGAAATTACACCAGCGGCATCTTCTGAATTTTTGTACTTTGCAATATCAGTCAAACTTATATATGCCGATTCGTCTGCAATGTTTCCAATTACCCCTATTTCTACTCCGTTTGCATTAAGTATTGATGTCGGTGCCATTATTTTTTCTCCTTTGCCTTAATATTGTTTTTCTTTAATTGACATAATTTTTCATAATATGTCATTAATTGTTTATGTCGTTTTTGATTTACATTATTCAAATGATATTCAATAATCAAATCGGAAATAATATGTTTGTATGCATTATTATCAATAACACTAGAGAAGTAGACACAAGAATAATTACAAAAAGAGAACTGTCAATTCATCATAGGCAATGTATCTCAACTGATTTTATCAGTATCTATAAATGATACTACTCCATTATCACCTAAAAATCAATATAAAACGGTAAAAAAGTCTGTCGACCTCCAGCATCATATGCTGCTGACAACCATCCCGCCAACCGGGACAACTTGAATTTATCTGTTGTAAAACCTGCAGTTAAATTTTACAGCAGAACAGCTAAAATCGCCACCTGACAGAGGTGGCGATTTTTTATTTCCCGGAATATTAAGGGTTTTACCAGTTGCTATTCTATTAATCCGCTTTCCTTCATAAGGATTTCTATGTCCGTTCCCTTCACCTTCTTCATAACGGTCTTTAAGAGCATTTTTTCCTTGAGTGTGAGCGGCACCTGTGTAATCGGTTTCTTGTCGATTGCATAATAGCAGGCGCGTAAGAGCTCACGCACATCATATTTGCTGCCCCATACCTCAGGAACACCGCGGTCGATGTCCAAGAGAGTATAGACGCTCTCCATGCCTGTACGCATTGAATACTCAATAGTGAAAATAGTGTCACGCGGAGTTTCCGTGAACTGGCCGAGGAAAGCAAAGTTTACGGCACCATCAGGAACTACATGCGGGCGGTCCTCATTTTTCCTTGGCTGGAAAAATGCGTTAATATAAGGCATGAAACAAGTCGTCGTGTTGCAGGCATTGGATGCAAGGTCCTCAATTTCATTCTCAGGGATTCCGATGTGGTAAAGCCACTCTTCGCAGACTTCCTTACCGGTGCAGTTACGCATTGCTTTTTTGACATAATTGCCCTCCTTGTTGGTGTTGAGAGCATAAAGCCATACAAGGACCATATTCGGATCCTGGGATTTGAACTGCGGCTGGCGGTTGATTGTCCAGGAGAGATACCAGTTGTCCATGCTGTCCTTTACAGTGACAATTCCACCTGTTGTTACCTTGCCTTCCCTCGGATCACGCTTGCATATGTTCATTATGTGCTGAATGACCTTCTCATCAGATGTGGCTACCGTTGCGCTCATCCAGTTGGTCGCCTCGATATCACTGCAGAAAGCATCCGGGTTGCCGAACTCGCCGTGTTTTGCCTGCTTCGCAATATTTTTCCACATATCCCATGAATCGCCCTTGCCGTTTACAAGGCCTGTAAGGTCAGGTGCATGGTTCTGGTCGCCGTAGCAGGTGGTGTCGGTGCAGCATCCGTTGGTGATGAATACAAGGTCATCCTCGATGAGGTCGATTGTCTGCTCCTTGCCATCCTTAAGATATACAATCTGACGTGCTATTTTTTTATCGCCTACGGTATCTATTATTACATTCTTAACATCCATACCGTATTCAATTTTAACGCCATGTGCTTCAAGGTATTTTACCAACGGAAGGATGAGGCTCTCATACTGGTTGTACTTCGTGAAACGAAGTGCGCTGAAATCAGGCAGTCCGTCGATGTGATGTACATAACGGCACAGATAACGTTTCATTTCAAGTGCGCTTGACCAGCGCTGGAATGCGAACATCGTCTGCCAGTAAAGCCAGAAGTTCGTACTCCAGAATGAATCCGGAAGAACTTCAGAGATTTTCTTGCCTTCAAGGTCTTTCTCCGGTGTGATAAAAAGCTGCGAAAGTGCCATCGCAGATTCCTTGTCAAGTCCGAATTTCTTATCGGTGTGGGCATCCTCGCCGCGATTTACGGATGCACGGCAGAGAGAATAGTTAGGGTCGTGTTTGTTGAGCCAGTAATACTCATCCAAAACCGATGCTCCCGGCGTTTCCAGTGACGGAACATCACGGAACATATCCCACATTACCTCGAAGTGGTTGTCCATCTCACGTCCGCCCCTCATGAAGAAGCCCTTCGTTACATCTTTACGTCCATCGCAGCTTCCGCCTGCAAGCTCAAGTTTTTCCAGAAGATGGATGTGTTCCCCCTTCATCTGTCCGTCGCGGACGAGATAAAATGCTGCGGTAAGACCTGCAAGGCCTGTACCTATAATATATGCTGATTTCTTGTCGACTCCCTCCGGTTTCTCCGGATGAGCGAATGACTCATAAGTTCCTGCTGAATAATACATAATGAATACCTCCTGTGATTTATTTTATGACTTGATTATATTAATATTCATTCTGTACCGCCATAGACAAAAAAATACCCGTGATAAATATTTCATCACAGGTATTTTAATGTAAATTTTTTTATCAGATATGCAGTTTTGTATTGTTATATTTTAAACCTATTTAATGCTGCAGAAAATGCATCCTGTATAACCTTTGCAAAACGCCCTACAAGATGTACCGGGTCTTCCTTCATGTCGTCCTTAATCCAGTCAAGCATGATACCGACAAAACAATATGAATACACTCTGGCGATAAATTCTTTATCATCCTCCCGGACCGTCATATTGGCGGATTCCTCTTCGATCACTCCCATGAGAAGATTGTCTGCAAGCGGTTTAAGGTATTTCTCGACCTGACCGCGGTCCACGCAGTTATATACATTCATTATGAATGGCTTGTTATCCTGAACCGCCATAAATATCTGTATAAAACCCTGCTGCCATGTGTCATGCGTTTTCTTCTCGGCAAGTGCTTTTCGGGCATCCTCAAGACATGACCATTCCACAAGGTCATATATATCCTGAAAATGATAATAAAAAGTCATCCTGTTAATTCCGCAGTCCTCGGTGATATCGCTTATGGTTATCTTATTAAGCGGTTTCTTAAGAAGAAGGTTCTTAAGTGACTGCTCAAGTGCTCTCTTGGTAATCTGGGACATAAAAACCTCCTCCCGGTAATCCGCTTAACCGTGCAATCCTGCTGTCTGACGGATCATATCCTCAACAACAATGTCATAAATCTCTCCGATTGTATTACAGTATTCAAGGATTTTCCAAGGCTCATTCGTATGGAAATGTATCTTGATAAGATCCTCATCTCCGGCGGCAATCAGTGAATTACCTTCAAAATGTTCCGTGATATAATCCGAGATTTCATCCTCATCAAGATCCTTATCGCGGCGGTCAATCAGAAGCTGTGTGTCGTAACGGTATGCAAACTGATCGTCCTCAGCATCAATGCTGTGAATTTCTGACATATTATGTTCCTCCTATATATAAAAATATAGTGCGGATAACAGGAGTTGAACCTGCACGGGTGTTCCCACCAGAACCTAAATCTGGCGCGTCTGCCAATTCCGCCATATCCGCATTATGCGAAGAAGCCTTACGGACTCTCCGCTAAAAATTATAACCGCACATCACAAAAGTGTCAATTTATTTTGCCGGATTAAGCAGTTCTTCGGCATAATAAACCGACTGCATTGCGTCCTTGCCATAGAAATCCGCTCCTATCATATCCGCGTATTCCTGCGTAAGTACCGCTCCTCCGACCATTATTTTACACCACGGCGCCGACTCATGGAGTTTCTTTATTGTCTCCTCCATGCTTACAACTGTTGTTGTCATAAGTGCGCTGAGTCCGACAAGCGGCGCATGTGTCTCTATCACCTTGTCGACAACCGTCTCCGGCGGTACGTCTTTTCCAAGGTCAATCACATCATATCCGTAGTTTTCGAGAAGAACTTTTACAATGTTCTTTCCGATGTCGTGTATATCACCTTTGACCGTTGCGATAACGATTGTTGCTTTTTTCTCCTGATTTGTGCCCTGACTGCTTACATATTCCTTGATAGCCTCAAAACCTGCTTTCGCAGCCTCCGCGCTCATAAGCAACTGCGGAAGGAATACCGTACCTTTTTCAAAACCTTTACCGACAATATCAAGTGCCGGCACAAGCTCACCGTTGATTATCTCCATTGTATCCTTGGTGCCGAGTTCATCTTTGGTCGCTTTGTAAGCCTGCTCTTTAAGTCCTTTCACGATACAATCCGTGAGGCTCAGATTTCCTGTCACGGCTTTGCCGGCCTGCTTAACACTTGTTACCGTCTGTGCCACCGGTGTCGGTTCCGCCACGGCATATTTTTCTATATATGACATGCACTGGCTGTCAAATCCGCCGAGCACGCAGTATGTGTCGTATGCCTGAATCATCGCACGGGCATTTGGATTAATGATACCTGCCGAGAGGCCTGCCTGCATTGCCATCAGGAAAAATCCCGAATTGATAACTTCACGCTGCGGGAGACCGAATGATATATTTGATACACCAAGCACTGTTCTTCCGCCGTGTGCCTTTATCTCACGTACCGTATCAAGTGTGATATTTGCCGAATTATTGTCCGTGCTCATGGTCATTGTGAGTGCATCAATCACGATATCTTTTGGCTTTATACCGTATTGGGCCGCAGTGTCATAGATTTTCTTCGCAACCGCGAGTCTTCCCTCTGCGGTATCCGGAATTCCTGCCTCATCAAGTGCAAGTCCGACGACTGTTCCGCCGTATTTCTGCACCAGCGGAAAAATCTGATGCATGATTTCTTCCTTGCCGTTGACGGAATTGATCATCGGTTTTCCGTTATATATACGCATTGCCTGTTCCATCGCAACAGGATCCGTTGTGTCAATCTGAAGAGGAAGCGGAAGCACGCTCTGCAGCTCGTAGACCGTTCTTCTCATCATTGCCGGTTCATCGATCTCCGGAAGTCCTACATTGACATCCAGGATATGTGCTCCCGAATCAGCCTGTTTAACGCCCTCTTCGAGAATGTATTCCATATTATTGTCACGGAGCGCCTGTTTGAATTTGGATTTGCCGGTCGGATTGATTCTCTCACCGATTATGACCGGTCTTCCTCCAAGTTCGACTGCCGTTGAGTATGATGTAACAATAGTATAATCTTTATCAGTAAGCGGCTTCGGAGTGATACCAAAGCAGCGCTCTGTCAGCGCCTTGATATGTGCAGGTGTGGTACCGCAGCATCCGCCGGCCATCCACGCACCCATATTGATTATCTCTTCCATATCCTCCGCAAATTCTTCCGGACCTACATCATACACGGTCTTACCATTCTCAGAGCGCGGAAGTCCCGCATTAGGTGTTATAACAAGAGGAATTGACGCATAACGCGCCATTGTTTCAAAAATAGGTTTCATCTGTTTCGGTCCGAGTCCGCAGTTCATTCCGATTGCGTCCACCCTGAGTCCTTCAAGCAAGGCAACCACGACCTCAGGTGTCGCACCCGTAAGCATCTTATGATGCTCGTCAAAAACAACCGTCGCCACAACCGGAAGATTGGAATTCTCCTTGGCTGCAAGTACCGCCGCCTTGAGTTCGTAAGTGTCACTCATAGTCTCTATAAGAATAAGGTCGGCACCGGCTTTGGCTCCGTATCTGACAACATCGGCATATACCGATACACACTCTTCAAAATCAAGCGTTCCCATCGGTTTGAGGAGCTTGCCTGTCGGGCCCATATCAAGTGCTACATATGCCTTGCGTCCGCTGTCTGCGACTGCTTTCTTCGCATTTACGACCGCAGCCGTGACTATTTCTTCAAGATTATCGTATTTAAATCCGTTGGCGCCGAATGTATTAGCTAATATTATATCTGCTCCGGCATCAAGGTATGCCCTATGTATATCATACAACACTTCAGGTCTCGTAAGGTTCCATGTCTCCGGAAGTTCTCCCGGTTTAAGTCCTCTCTCCTGAAGGAGTGAGCCGAGTCCTCCGTCAAAAAATATTATTCTCCTGCCTAATTCTTCCCTGATATCCAATCAGTTTTACCTCCTGTATGCACAATCTTTTTTGCCACAGATTTCACAACCCTCTATATGGCATCTGCTGTTCTCACTGCTTATTCCCATAACCGCCGTGACCGACTTTTCCGGAAGCATCACGCCCCCGTCCGAAAGTATGATTCCGACAGTCTTATATGCCGCAAGGACATCCAGAAACTCTTTCTGTATCGTAAGCGGAAGATCTCCGTATCCGGGGCTGAACCTCGGTCTTAAAAAGAGTCCTTCTGCCTTGAGTTCTTCTTCAAGCGCCTTCTGGCACTCATTGCAATATGCCTCTATTGCGGCCGCGCCGACGCCCTGAAGCACCGCTGCCTTGGCTATTGATAATTTATTATACCTATTCATCAGCATATCAACACCGTTGCCAAGTGTCGCCGCGAAAAAAATAATTTCCCCGCAGCCGGTCAGATTCTTAGCCAGGTTCTTACTATGAAATGTAAGTCCCCCCGCAGATATGTTATCATTCTCATCCACTTTAAGTGTAAATCTGCGGTGCACATTCCGCGGCTGCATTACTTTTTCGGCCTCCCGGATACACTCTTCCATCATGTCAAGTGTGCGTTCATCCGGGGTATTCCGCCCCAAACCCATATATCTGAGTGCTTCTTTGCGGTCTATTATCATCCTATGATCTCCGAGAGGTTGTCAAGAATCCCTTTCGCTATCTCCGGCTTATTCATTGAATATACGTGAATATGGTTAATTCCGTTAGCGATAAGGTCAATTATCTGGTCAGTCGCATACGCTATTCCCGCCTGGCTCATTGCCGCAGGGTTGGTACCGAATCTGTCAACTATTGCCTTGAATCGTTCCGGTACATTGCATCCCGAAAGTCTCACTGCATTCTCAACCTGGTTGGCTCTTGTAATCGGCATAATTCCCGGAACAACCGGCACGAGTATTCCGGCCTCGCGTACTTTATATAAGAAATTATAAAAAATATTATTGTCAAAAAACATCTGTGTCGTGAGAAATTCACAGCCTGCGTCAACTTTTTTCTTAAGATTAAGGATGTCCTCTTTCTTCGTTGCCGAATCCGGATGTCCTTCAGGGTAACATGCCCCTCCGACACAGAAATCGCCGTATTTCTTAATATCTCCGACAAGTTCAGACGCATAGTGGTAATCCTTAAACGGATCTCCCTCAAAATCCTTCGGTCTGTCACCGCGCAGTGCAAGTATATTCTCAATTCCGGCTTCCTTCATTCTGCCAAGCGTGTCTTTAATATCTTCCCTGCCCGCACCGACACATGTAAGATGTGCTATTGTGGTGACATCATATCTGTCCTGTATCTCGGAAGCTATATTGACTGTATTGCCTCTTGTGCTTCCGCCGGCACCGTATGTAACGCTCATATACGCCGGTTTAAGAGCAGCAACGCCAAGTGCCGCTTTCTCAACAGATTCGTAGTTAGCGGTTGTCTTCGGTGGAAAAACTTCCATTGATACCGTTATTTTCTCGTCTTTTAATATGTCTCTTAATTTCATGTATTATGTCTCCTTGATCAGTCGTCAAAACGCAATGATGCGGCTCCTATTGCCGTTGCATACTGTGCTTCCTTCGGTATTATGAATTTAACTCCGCAAAGATTGCCTACCGCTCCGAGAAGCTCTTCCGCCTGCGGAAGTGTCGCTACCGAACCGGTCGCAACTATGGTCTTGATGTCAGTATTACGGCACGCAAAGACAGCTAACATTCCCGCCGTCTGATATACCATATTAAGTATTCCGAGTGCTATATCCGCATTCGTGACATTGTTCTTAACCTTACCGAAATTGGATGCAGTGACATACGATGGCAATGCCGTCGTGTCCGTATTGCTGATTTCGTTAATTCCAAGGTCAACCTTCGTCAAATCGCCTCCCTTGGCAAGTTCCGCAACCGCAGTCACATCACTTTCTCCGAGCATCTTCGTCGCAAGTCCGATAAGCGTTCCTCCGCCGACACCGCTTCCTCCGATGTGCTCATATATATCATTATGTGCATGGACAAAAGCGGTTCCCGTTCCCATACTTATGACAATAGTTTCATCAAGCCCGGACATTATAAGTCCGCTGTGCCCGATTGCTTCAAACTCATTAACTTTACAGCTCGGAATATCATATATGCTTCCACCCTCAACCTGTGAGGAGCCGACCCCCGTAAGGACAATCTTACGGACCTGGTCAAATGATATTCTGTTACTGTACAGAAGGTTGCCAATTGCCCCGTAAAGGGCAGTTATCTGGTCCGCTGCCTTTACCTGCAGTGTCGCAATACATTCCTTCTTTTCGTTAAGTGCCACAATTTTGGTCGTGGAACCGCCTATATCAACGCCTAATACAACATTCATGTCTTTGTTTTTCTCCCATAATAAGGCATTCTGCCGCCTTTTTTATGGTTCATAGTATAGCATTTTGACATGTTATTGTAAAGGATGTTTATTTTTACGTAACAGTGGGTTTCCGCGCGGCGCCACACTTCCGCCCTATCCGCACTTCCCCGCGCGGCCTGATTTTTCGCTTTCATCGGCTTTGTTGTAATATTTGATTATTTTATCACTTTTTTGGTCATTTTCTGGCTCCAGGTGAGATATTTCTATATAATTGCTGATATATTATAGAGCACAATACCCCTTATTTAATTTATTTCGCCAATCCGGTGGTATATTTGCGGCAATATATAATAATATTTGATATCATCTTTTTTGTCTTCGCTTTAAATTTCTCCCCTTTTACATCAAAATGCTGCAAAAAGTGAGATTTTGACACTTTCGCAGCATTCCATATTGCATCGATTTATCACTTTTGTGGCAGATAATCACAATTTGGTGTGAATTGTATCAGATATAGCAATCAAAGTTTGTTCTTTACTCTCTCTTCCACCCGGCCATTCCGCGCGGCACCACACTTCCGCCCTATCCGCACTTCCCCGCGCGGCTTGCTTCACTTCCGCGCGGCGCCACGCTTCCGCCCTATCCCCGCACTTCCCCGCGCGGCATACTTACAGCAGTGCGTCAAGTCCCGCCTCGTCAAATACCTTCTTGTGCGCAAACAGCTTGCAAAGTGCGGCAAAATTCTCTTCGGAATGTTCCACCTCTCTTGAATAGAGATGCGCTATATCAACGCGCTCAGTGAATGAAAGCGAGCCGCCGTTGCGTTTCCACACCGCCATATCACACTGCATGATCATGAGAGTGCTCACTATTGCCATCTTGACTTTGGTGAGAACATCACGGTCAAATACCCCTTTTAGAAAATACCTGAACACGAAATACGATAATATATTCTCATACTCGTAAGCATATGTACGACAGTACGAACGGTACTCCGATTCGATATCATCATAACCGCTGCCATAAAGAATACTTTCGCAAAGGCCGGCAAGTTCCACCCATTCACGCTTGATTATCACCTGTCTGAGGTAATATTTCCAGAACGTCCGATACACAGATGCCTTATCGGCTTTACGCGGTCTCCATGAAGCCGGAGGGTTATAATTAGTGATAACATTATGAAGCCGGTCCGGATTCTTTATATTGCGCTGTAAATTTATTGCATAGTCAAGAAGAATCCGCATACGACCGTAAATGTCGGTTTCACGGTTCCACACCATGTCAAACGCGCGTTTTCTGGCATCCCTTAAATTCAGGAAAAGAAGGCCGTCTATATCATTAAGTGCCGGAAACGCATCCTCATCATTGTGTTCGGTAAATCCCGGCGTACGGTCTTCGGTAAGAATAAGCTCTGCCGCGGTTTGGCAGGAAAGTGCAATGCCTGTCTCCCGCAGATTGCCATACTCGGTTGTATAACGCGGATACTGGTCACAGGTCACACATAAAGCATCCTCTCCGAGAGCGGTGTACAAATCGCACAGATTATTGTCATTGAGAAAAGGGCATCTTCCGTCTTCCCTAATGCGAAACTGCCCTTCTGCTCCTTTGACACCATCGACCATAACCGAATGAAGACGGTCGCCGAAATCGCCGGTTATGGTCTTATAATATTCGTATGAGGCATCATCCACATCCACCTGCCAGCCTGCGCAGCAGGTATCCTTGCATTCGCCCGCGATACATTTGAATTTATCATAATAATCAGGTGTTCTAATCAACATAATTGTTATATTTATCGAGCTGGTTAGCCGATGTTACTATTTCCTCCATTAAGCCGCCGGCCTCTTTGGTCTTGGCCATATTATTGTTGCTGAGTTCAACAGCCATATCCATGCTGGCAGCAACCTCCTCGCTGGCTGCGGAAAGCTGGTTAATGCTGTCAACAATCGCATTATTGGAATCAACGATCTGTTTAAGCTGCTTCTGCGTATCTGTAACACTCTCGTAGAGCTGCTTGAACATATCCTCCATCTTGACGTAGGTGTCCATTGAATCGTCTATAAGCACTTTCTCATCTTCAATTGATGCTACAACCTTGCTTACGGTTTCCTTGGTTCCGGAAGCATTGTTTTCGAGTGTCTCCACTATTCCGTTTATTTCGGCGGTAAGCGTCTTAGTCTCATCGGCAAGATTACGGATTTCATCGGCGACAACCGCAAAACCGCGTCCTGCCTCACCGGCTCTGGCACTCTCAATTGAAGCATTGAGCGAAAGAAGATTGGTCTGTGAGGATATACCGTTAATCTTGTCGGTGATTCCTCTTACTTCAATTGCATTCTTTACAAATTCATTGATCGTATTCATAACCTGCTCATTCATTGCAGAAATATTGGATGCCTTATCATCAAGTCTCTCAACAAGCTTACGTCCCTCGGAAACCATGTTAAGTGAATCGCCTGCGATACGTTCCATTCTCGATGCATTGCTGTCAGCAGTAATGATCATTTCCTGGATATTGCTTGTCATAACTGTCTGGCTCTCTATATTCTTGGCATTATCGTTATTGCTGTCGGCAACCGCCTTAAGTGTCTCAAGCGCGGTTGTCGTTGCATCGTTAAGTTCTTCCATAAGAGCATCCGCTTTATTGGTGTTCTCCTTAACCGTGTTGCCCAGTGCAAGTACGTCAGAAAGAATCTGTTCGGATTTCTCCTTCTCTGACTTAACCTCATTCATCTGCTCACCCTTCATGACCTTCTCGAGATGTGTAATCCATGTAAGTGCAGATCCGGTGACACCGATGGTAGCAGCCTGAAGCAATGCCGATGAAAGTGCAAAATCAATTCCGGATGGCATACTTCCGCTGATAGCTGCCATAACAACCGATACAATATTAAGTACAAGCAATACGCCGGAAATAATTCCCATAAATAAAGTATCAAAATACAGTACATACATTACCATAATTGGAAATGCCATCGTAAAAACAGTATCGCTCTTCGCGTTAATAAGTGCGATTCCGTATATTACTGCATAACCTATGATTGATACGAAGCGGAAGAGATTTCCATCCTTTTTAATAAAATATACGACATAGTCCGCCACAAGAGTTGCCGCGGTTGCCGCTGCAACAATAATTCCCAGATTCATCGAAATATTGCCCTTCATGGCGTCCTGAAGATAGCCGCCAATCAGAAATACATCTATAATGGTCATAATGATTATTACAAATGTATTCGTCTTTTTCATGTGTTTCATTGAGTTCCTCCTAATACATGCTTAATATATTTATTTTAACATCTTCCGCAATGTGTATCAATATCTTTTTTGTAGCATTTAATATAAAAAACTCCGGGCAGAAGCAATACTTCTTCCACCCGGAGCCGCAATGTCAAATATTACATTACAGGTTCAAATTCAAAACGAAGTCTCGGAAGTTCCTTGATTTCGTAATAGTAATTGGTGAGCCAGTCTTCACCCTGTGACGGATCGTTCTCACCGGTCGCAGGAGGAGCAAAAATATTGAGTTTCACAGTCTTTGGTCCGCTTATCTTACCGTCAAAGAATGCCGGCATGAAATCTACGAATTTAACGCCCGGAGCCTTGTAGAACCACTGTCCGTTAATTTCCATCATAAGGTTGGCATCAGCAAGACTTCCTTCAAAATAAGCCTCGGCAAAAACAGGATTTTTCTCAAGGTCAACATCAATTGCGATACCTTCTGAATCTTCCGAGCTTCCCCAACGCAGTGTGACCGGAAGTTCAGCATCGCCCTTAACTTCAATTCCCTGCTTGAAGAAATCGTCATTCATGATTTCCTTGTATGCGCCGAGAATAGGCTGCTCAACTCCGACATCGGAATTGTTAGGGTCGGTAATCTCAAGTCCGAGTCTTCCGTCATCCCTGAACTGGTAGAATGTGAAACCACTGAGCCAGTTCTCGCTGTCGGCTTTGATGTATTCGCAGAATTCCTTAACAGTTGCAATCTGGTCAAAAGGTCCTGTTACGTCGCCGTCCGCATTGAACTCAGAGATAAGCATCTGCTTGTTTACACCGCCGTTGATCTCACGGAATCTCTTGTATGCCGCCTTGGTTCCGTCATAAATTTCCTTAGTATTGTTTCTCTTATGCTTGCTGTTGTCCTTAAGGGCAACCTCATAAGGCCATCCCCAGTTGAGTGAAAGGTACTGGTCAACAGACCAGATGTCAGTTTCCTTAACTGCCTCTGCAAATTCTGCTTCTTTCTCGATTTTGTCCGAGCCCGGCTCAAGACCGCCTATACAGAGGATTGTAGATACATTAGGAGCGATTTTCTTAAGGATTCTCTGGAATCTTACATAGAAATCGGCAACCTGTTTGTAGCTTGCTCTCTTGGTAAATGAGAACCAGTCTCCCGTAGCTTCGTGATTAAGTCTTAACATCATACGGCCGTAAGGAACAAGGTCCTTGGCAATGGCTTCAATCTGCTCATCCGTAACGTTTGGATCGCATGTAAGTGTAAGGACAACTTCCTGTCCGTGTTTTCTGATATCACGCATGCATGTAAACGGCTCTCCGTCATGATTTCCGTCAATTCCGCCGCGGTATGGGAAATAATCATCATACGGATAATCCCATGCAAAAGAAATATTGGTATCCTTGCATGCCTCGCTGACTCTCTGCGGCCACTCCTTATCAAAAGGATAGTAGCAATACATAATATTGATTCCTCTATGTGGTCTGCCAAGTTTTCTTAAAATATAATCCTGATTGACATAAAGTCCTCTTTCGCTTCCGTCTCCGAGATCGAGCGCACACTTCGCAGGTGTAAGCTGTGTCTTTGATATTTTCATAAATGACCTCCTGATATAAAATTTATTTCATAAATACAAATGATTTAAGCTCAAATAAAGCTTTGTTCTCAAAATATGTTTTGGTCCAGCCGCCATAAGCCGTTGTAACCTTGAAAAATACCGCGTGTCTTCCGGTAACCGCTTTCACAACAGTATTGACCGTTCCGGAATCATGTCCTATCTTAACCGAACCGATTTCCTCGCCGTCTTCTCCGTCGATAAGGATATGAAGCGTACAATCGGCTCCCATACCGTTGATCTGTGCCGCAAATTCCATTGTTCCGGAGCTGTAATCGTCACCGAATTCGTAATATTTGTAACCGATTACCGTTCCTTCTTTAATATTGGTAATCACACGTTCAAAAGGATTATGCTCCGTAATAAAAGCTTCGCCCTTAAGCACACATGCGATATCCGCCGGCGTAACCTTATACGGTGAAAGAGCGTCTTCAAATCCAAGCGATGTCATCTCAACCGTCGGTATCGTACCGTCCGCAAGAATCTCTATTTTCTCAACGCAGCCTCTTCGCGACATGATTGAGCCGTTCGTCATCCTATGGTAAAAAATATACCATTGTCCGTTAATGCATACAACCGAGCCATGGTCATTACCGCCCGGATAATCCGCACCGTTATCTACAATGTATCCGCGGTATGTGAACGGTCCCGTCGGCTTGTCCGATGTCGCATATGCAAGGCGCGTACCCTGCTGCGGTGAATATATAAGATAATACAATCCGTTAATCTTACGCATTGAGCACGCCTCAAAAAAGAGCTTATCTTTGGTATCGAAGCCACGCTCCGGCACCGGCTCATTCGGTATGATATGTTCTATCTCACTGCCGTCTATGATCTCATACATATTATCGCTGTTGACCTCGGCCATAAACGAGCGTTCAAACCCGCAATAAATATATGTACGTCCGTCATCATCCACGAACACGCCCGGATCTATGAACCATCCGTCACAGCAGATTTCATCCGGCATCGTGTATTTATATTGGGAAATAAGCTTAAACGGACCTTCCGGCCTGTCGCTCACTCCAACGCATCCGCGCGCATTGATAATGTACACATAAAGATAATACCTGCCATCTTTCTCTACTACATCCGGCGCGAAAAGCTGGTTATTCTCATTCGTCCAATCGGTGTCGGCCGCATGATCCCTGTCCGGAAGCGTGTGAAAAATATCACCGTGGCATACCCAGTCATTCAGATTATCAACCGGTGCACTCCAGCACTTAAGCACATAGTCGCAGAAGCTGTCCGCCCCAGCCTTATCATGTGAACCGTACACATACACCCTGTCCCCAAAAACTCTCGGCTCACCGTCCGGAATATACTCCCATTGCGGAAGATATGGATTAGCCATAACTGAATTCCTCCTGTCAAATCAAATAATCTATTAGACTATAACCTATATCCATATGAAAAAAAAGGGAATTATTATATATTTTTTACTTGAATTAATGCACATTCATATTGACAAAAAAACCCCCGCCGCGCATAATACATAAAAAAGATGTTGATTTTTCAACATTAATGTAAGGAGGTAATGAGGATGTCCATGTCGGATCGATTTGATATTTTTACAATGACAATAACTCAGATATACCGCAGTCTCCAGCGTATCAAGAACCGCGAGATGACGGAGGTAAATCTTAAAGGAGTGCATGTAATGTGTTTACATACGCTCAACCACAACCCGGGCGGAATGACATTAACCGCACTCAGCCAGGCATGTGAAGAGGACAAAGCCGCAATGTCAAGAACAATCGCAGAACTTACCAGACGCGGGCTTGTGACCACATCAACGGAAGCTAAGTACCGCGCACCGATTATACTTACCGATACAGGCCGCGAAACAGCAGCCAAGGTCGATGAGATGATCAATGAAGCCGTGGATGCCGGCGGAAACGGACTTACCGATGCCGAGCGCGCCGAGTTCTACCGCATGCTCACGCTCATATCCAATAATCTTATTAAATACCTTAAGGAGGACTGACAACATGTTCTGGGCAAAGAAAATTTACTGCCGATGCTACCAACAGATTTTTCATATAGCAATCCCGTTTCTTCCATATAGAAAGCCGAAGATACTTCAGGGAATTGCAGAGCTTCCTACCCTGCTTCATAAGAAGAAAATAACATCTCTCCTTCTCGTGACCGATGCAAGCATCCGTTCATTCGGACTTACCGCACCGCTTGAGAAACTTCTTGCCGATGAAGGAATTGAATGCATAGTATATGATAAAACGGTTGCCAACCCGACAACTGTCAACGTTGCCGAAGCACTTGAACTTTATAAAGAAAATAACTGTGAGGCACTTATAGGTTTTGGCGGAGGTTCATCAATTGACTGTGCCAAGGCAGCCGGTGCAAGAATTGCCCGGCCGGGCAAAGAACTTTCTGATATGGAAGGAATCCTGAAAGTAGGACGTAAACTTCCGCTTTTAATTGCAATTCCGACAACTGCCGGAACCGGAAGTGAGACAACACTTGCCGCGGTAATCACAGATGCCGAAACCAGACATAAATACCCTATCAATGATTTTCCGCTCATACCGCATTATGCGGTTCTCGACCCGGAGGTGACACGTTCACTCCCGCCGTCACTCACTGCGACAACGGGAATGGATGCACTTACACACGCAGTTGAGGCATATATCGGACGCTCTACAACCGCCGGAACCCGCAAAGATTCCATCCGCGCCGTGCAGCTTATTTTTAAATATATCAGAACAGCTTACAACGATGGCAATGATATGAGAGCGCGTAAGCAGATGCTTTATGCTGCATACCTTGCCGGAAGTGCTTTTACCAAATCATATGTAGGATATGTGCATGCGGTTGCACACTCACTCGGCGGCAGATACAACACCCCGCACGGACTTGCCAATGCCGTTCTACTGCCGCATGTACTTGAGGCTTACGGCGAATCTGCCGCGCACAAATTATGCAGACTTGCTGTCTTTGCAGGCCTTGCCGATGCCGGTACCCCTGATGATGAAGGTGCTGCAATTTTTATCGAAGCAATCAGGCAGATGAAGGAGGACCTCAATATTCCGGATGTGATTCCTGAAATCAAAGAGGAGGACATTCCGGAGCTTGCACGCTTTGCCGACAAAGAGGCTAATCCTCTTTATCCAGTTCCGAAGCTTATGAATGCTTCCGAGCTGGAAAAATTCTACTATTGTGTCATGTCATTGGGACAGGCAGACTAACGGAGGACATTATGACACCTGAACAGATTAACAGAATAATTACAGACCAGAAAAAATATTACGCCGAAGGCCACACACTTCCCGTATCAGCAAGGCTTGAAGCACTTAAGAAACTCTATTCTGCTATAAAAGAACGCGAGAACGAAATCCACGCGGCAATAAAGGAAGACCTCGGAAAAGGTGCTTTTGAAAGCTATATGTGCGAAGTCGGTCTTTCACTCAGTGAAATATCATACATGATAAAGCATGCCCGCAGATTCTCACGCGAGCACCGCGTTGCAACTCCGCTTGCACAGTATGTGTCCCGAAGCTATGTTAAGCCATCACCTTACGGAACCGTGCTTATCATGAGCCCGTGGAATTATCCTTTCCTGCTTACGATTGACCCGCTTGCGGATGCGATAGCCGCAGGAAATACTGTGGTTCTTAAGCCGAGCGCATATTCACCGGCCACAAGTGCCGTCATTGAATCCATTATCAAAGATTGTTACCCGGCTGAATATGTAACGGTTGTTACCGGAGGCCGCGCAGAAAATTCATGCCTTCTTGAGGCGGAATTTGATTATATATTTTTTACCGGAAGCCAGGCTGTCGGCCGTGAAGTCATGCGCAAAGCCGCCGAACACCTTACGCCGGTATCACTTGAACTCGGCGGCAAGAGCCCATGCATCATAGACCGGAGCGCCAATCTTAAAATTGCCGCCAAACGTGTCGTATTCGGCAAATATCTCAACTGCGGTCAGACATGTGTCGCTCCCGATTATATTTACTGCCACGCAGATATAAAGGATGCTTTTATCGCTGAAGTCCAGAAACAGATTGCCCTCCAGTACGGGGATGACCCGCTTGCAAATACTGACTACGGTAAAATAATAAATGCGAAGCATTTCAACAGGATCAAAGATTTGATTGACCCTTCCAAAGTTGTGTACGGTGGTTCATGTGACGAATCGTCGCTTAAGATTGCGCCGACGGTCATGGATAATATAACGCGCGATGACGCTGTCATGAAAGAAGAGATTTTCGGACCGGTCATGCCGGTTATGACTTTTACCGATTATGAGATGTTAATAAATGATATTAATTCACAGCCGCACCCGCTGGCACTGTATATTTTTGCCTCGGACCGTAAACTTATAAGAAATATCACATCCCGCATAAGCTTCGGCGGCGGATGCGTGAACGACACGATCATCCACCTTGCCACAAGCAATATGGGATTTGGCGGTGTCGGCGCGAGCGGTATGGGTTCCTACCACGGCCGTGACGGTTTCAATACTTTCTCACACTACAAAAGTATTGTCGATAAGAAAACATGGCTCGACCTCCCGATGCGCTACCAGCCTTACCGCAGCTTTAACGGTAAATTAATAAGAATGTTTTTAAAATAATTACTTGTCGCTGTCGATGTACACTGCCGCCTCATCAAGGTCCTTGCACACGGCAGCGACTTTCTGTCTCATTACATCATCCGGCTGCCACAGATCCGGCACCATAATAGTCCGGCAGCCCGATGCCAGTGCTGCCTTAAGCCCGCTTTCCGAATCCTCAAATGCATAGCACTCGCTCGTCGGAAGTTTTAGTTTTCCGGCTGCCTCAATATAAATATCAGGCTCAGGCTTGGATTTAGCCACCATATCCCCACACATGATAACATCAAAATATTTATCAATATCTGCGTCCTTAAGATGTGCTTTTACAACATTTTCCGGTGATGATGATGCGACCGCAATACGGTATCTGTGGCCTTTAAGATAATCAAGAATGTTTTTAAGTCCTTTTTTTACCGGAACATGATTATTGGCATAGTAATCGTCAATATATTCGTAAGTCATGCGCTCAACTTCGGCCTCGTCACACTTCCCGCCAAAACGTTCACGCCATTTCTGCTTAGTCACCTCAAGATTCATCCCCAGTGTCTCTATCACCATAAATCCGGCCGGGCCTATTCCAAGCTTGTCCCCTACATAGTCCCACGCTTTCACAAAAACAGACTCAGTGTCAAACATGAGTCCATCCATATCAAATATAGCACCTTGCATTATGCCATCCTCCTTATATTTCAGTATAAGTTTTAACATAAAAAAGTCTTTTAATACATCTCGACAAAATGTCGAGATGACAGCGATTTTTGTCTGTCTTATTCTGTTGACTTTTGGCATATTTACCGTTAGAATAGCTCTTGTAAGAACGAAATGTTCTTATTACCAAACCCCCTCTTATTTCAGAGTTAATACTCTGATATTAACCCACATATATCCTTAAGATTCCGTTACCCTCCCAAGGTAACGGTTTCTTAATTTACGGGATTAATTTCTATATTACAGCGCCGACGCCGCCGCGCATTCTTCCGTATACGCGGTTTCCGCACACTATGCAGTTACGGCCACTGTTCTTCGCTTTATATAAAGCTCTGTCAGCTTCCTCGTACATATCGTCAAACGCATAATCTTCCCCCGGTACCCCATATGCAATTCCCATACTGACAGTAACATATTCCGACACTCCTGCATAAGCATGTGCTATCTTAAGGTCGGCAACGCTCTTTCTTACTTTCATTGCAAATTCGACAAGCTCTGCTTCCGTCATATTCTGTACAAAAATAATAAATTCCTCGCCACCTGTTCTGGCTGTGATATCAACATTGCGCTTAGCCGTATTCTTGATCGCATGTGCCACTTCCTTAAGGCATTTGTCGCCTGCCGGATGACCGAATCTGTCGTTATATTTCTTAAAAAAATCAATATCAATTTCAATGAGTCCGACATTGGTCTGTGTTCTCGCGCAGTACGGCCACAGAACCGCTGCTTTTCTGTCAAGTCCTCTTCTGTTAGCCAGAGCCGTAAGCGGATCCATATCCGCAGAAATCGATTTCGCACGAAGTCTGATCCTCGTCTGTTCCCTTCCGCACACACATCTTTCAATGACTGCCGCCGCTGCCCATGACATAATGCACAGACATACCACTTCCGCGATATCCTCTCCTGCACGGTGCGCCATGATTACAGACACCATTGCTGCCACAGAATAATATCCCATAAACAGCTTAAAATATAATCCGTCAAGAACCGGAATGAGTATCACTCCCGCCGCCGATATGATATATCCGATTGTACTTCCGGTAACATTCAGATAAAATCCGGATATAATAAGTCCGAAGGCCGTTACCGAATAGTATTGTGTCATATAATACAGATTATAATAACTGCGGTAGCCCTTTGAAAAAATAAAATATCCGGCACATGCCATACCCATTTCAATCACCTCGGCAACTATAAGCCATGCAGTAACCGCTGTCATATGGGAAGCATATGTTCCGGATAAATGGTTTATAAGAAAATATACCGGTATTATAAATATGAGCGCGAGCGCAACAAAAAAAGCCCTGACCGCATTCTTATGTCCGAGCACTTCACCGATTTCTTTAACAGCCACACCTCTTTGTCTGCTCATTTTAAACACCACTCTCGAATAATCTGTACTTGTAAGCAACTATTGATAATAGTATACATCATACATATACCGGATTGCAATACCCAGTCCGACATAAAGCGAAAATTTTCGCAGATATTCTTATCTTACTATTCAAACTCATATTCCAACACCTGGCAGTTATCGATTCCGAATGCCGCAAATGCCTCATTAGTCATATCGCAGAAATACGACTGCACAGCTCTTGCAATTCCGTTATGCGCCACCAGCAGATACGTCTTGTTGCTGCCCTTAAGTTCCTCTAACAGGCTGTAAATTCTGTAACACAGATGTAACATCGTCTCGCCGTTGCCGAAATGATTGATGAAGTTTGACTTAGCTGCCCTGAACTCTTCTCCGTTACGGGCTGTCGATTCATATTTGCCAAAATTCTGCTCGCGGAGTCTTTCTTCCACGCGCATCGGTATTCCTGTAATTTCTGATACATGTTTTGCCGTATCATAGGCACGTTCAAGCGGAGAGCAGAGAATTTCGTCAATCGCATATCCTGACTTCTTTATGATTTCTCCCAGTTCTTTGGCCTGTTCATGTCCTTTGGCGGTAAGCGCTATATCTGTAGCACCGCATATCTTATTTTCAACGTTCCAGACAGTCTGTCCGTGTCTTGCAAAATATATTTTATTCAATATCCGTTCCCTCCATATCCATCGGTCTTAACTTCCAATATGCCCCGCCGGCATAAGATGCAGCTTAAGTCTGTACATTTCAATCCTCTCCGATAAATCCAAAACGCTTTAACGCCTTCGCAATTCCGTCGCGGCTGGCATTGTCCGTAACATAGGCAACCTCGTCCTTAAGTGATGCCGGATCCGAATTTCCCATCGCCACACTGTTTTTAACATATCTTAACATTGGCAGGTCATTGCTGCTGTCGCCAAAAGCATACGCGTCATCAAAATCCAGCCCGAAATGCTCCACAAGGTACTTGATTCCGGTTGCTTTGGAATAACCGTGCGGAACAAATTCGAGAAAATTATTGCCGCGGTCAATGCACTGGAAATATTTATCCGTGACTTTTCTGAGCTCTTTGACCTGTGTCATAGTATCATACCATACAACAAACTTATCGCAGGTATAATCTTCCGCCTCAAGCGGATGCGACATATCATAGTGAAGCGACTTGAATTCCTCATAAAGTTTCTTCGCCGCCGGATTCCTGATTCCGCGGCTTAAGTCAAAAAGAACTTCCTCGCGTGATTCAAACACAACATCCGCATCCACCTTGCGCACCTGCTCAAGAATCTCCATCACCACCTCATGCGACTGGTGTACATGCATAAGCTCCTTGCCGCCGTAATAGATATTGGTTCCGCAGCCGCACACAATTCCGTCAAATCCAATCTCCATAAAACGCGGTTCCACGTTCTGGTAACATCTTCCGGTATTGATAAACATAAGATTGCCATTCGCCCTCGCCTGCCTTATCGCAAGAATCGCACTGTCGGGAAGCGAACCATCCACCTCTGACGTCAGCGTTCCGTCTATATCAAAAAAAGCAATTTTGGTACTCATAAATTCTCCTTAATTTTCTTATCATGTATGTGTCTTGCCAGATATACAAACGGTGTGTCCAAAAGGCTCGTTACCACATAGATAACGTAGCTGCTGATAAAAATAGAGCCGATAGTTCTGAAATCATATGTGCCCCAGAAGGCAAAAAGTGTAAACAAAAGCGTATTTATTATCTGGCTTACCAGCGTGGAGCCGTTGTTACGCAGCCACAAAAATTTTCTCTTGTCGCCAAACCGTTTCTCCGTGAAAGCCCACCACTTATGATAAAGCCACACATCAAAAAACTGGCTCACAACATATACCACAAGTGACGCAAGTATCATCCTCGGCGTGTTCGAGAATACCGCTTTTATGGACGGCATCATCGTATCGCCGGCCGACGGCACATACAAAAGCCAGCTCTGTGATAATAATAAGAAGAAAACGGATACAAAAATACTCATCGTTACAGCTTTATTGGCCTCTTTACGGCCCTCACACTCCGACAGAATATCCGTGATAAGGAATGTCGATGCAAAAAGAACATTTCCAAGCGTCTGCTCCATTCCAAATGCCTTCACAAGTATTATCACTTCAATGTTGGCCAGCACCGTCGCTATTGCGGACACACAGAACAATCCGGCCTTTCCGAATAACTTATATGCAAGAATAACTGTTCCGAAAATAAGAACAACGGAACCTATTAAAAGCAATTCATTCATAATCTTAGTCTCCAACTCCAAAATCAGTATTATTGATAAGAATATCCATCCGCTCATTATCCTTGTACTCAGGATATATATTGCGGACGAATTTTTTGATCACACGCTTACACGGCTTTATACCGGTCGAGTTTGCGCACATAATATTAATACATATTCTCTCAAAATTTGCAAGACCGAGTTCAATATCTTTACGCATGCCATCCTCTGTCTGCCCGCGTATACCGAACAAAAAATTGGCCTCATCAAAATTCCTGCTTATCACTTCCGGATCTTTTTCCGGAATTCCCTTGCGAAGTATTTTTTCCCTGAAATCGTAATCAAATGACTCCAGCCCAAGCTTCATCTTAAGTTCAAAGTCCGCAAATTCCCGGCGCAAATCTTCTATCCTGTTATTGTAAAGATAATGCGCTTCAAAATGTATTGTATGGATCATGCATTCCGCACAGCGTTTCTTAATAAGCTCGATTGTCCTCTTATCAAGTTCAAACACCGAGCCCGAATTGATTATTTCGATATTGCCGTACTTTCCGGTAACCTGCGACAGCGCCGCCCGGTTTATCATATAATTGACATCCTCATCCTTGCCGCTGTCACTGTAATAATCGCAGAATGTGCATTTCTTATACACGCATCCGCTGCCGCGCAATAGCACTATTTCCCTTGGATTCTTATCTTTTATTACACTATATCTGTCCATCCTGTCCTCTGTGTACCTGATGATATCGGCATATTGCGGATACTTCCCCACAAACTGCATGATGACCTCAGGTTTCTCCCAGTAGTGCATCGGATAAACCGCATCCGCTTTTACTTTTTCAAGGAGATATTCTATTCCTCTGAACATATCATCCCCCTGCCTTGAATCCACCGGCACCATGACCGCATCAAAATGCATCCCTTCAACCGGCGTCAGGTATTTGCGGTATGAGCCGGTCATCCATTTATTCACACGCTCGTCTTCGCCTTCCCATACCCAGTCATTCAAATCTCCCGCATGGTATACCGACCTTTGCACTCCGCCGTCATCAAACGTGACAACATATGCCACTCCCTTATCTGTAGAGCGCAGTGTCCGGACCAGTGCGCCGTTATCCAGTGTGTATTCCTTATCCGGCTCCGCTGCTATGATTTCCACGCCCTCCATATGGGATGTATAATTGCGCGGTTTAATATCATATGATATAACCCCCGTCATCCGACGCACTTTCTTTTCCCTTAATATCTCAAAAACATACGGATTATAATGATCCGGATGCCTGTGGCTCACAAACACATACACCGGCTTATCCGCATCTGTAACAGAAAAATCCGCTCTGTAATAATCTAATATATAATAGGCATCAGCGGACTCCACAAGGAATCCGCTGTGATAAATGTATGTAATCTTCATAATGATACACCTTACTTATTCGTATGCATAAGCTTATTGCTGACAAATCCAAATGTGGCACCCACCGCACCGCCGATGATGTGTGTGATATTGGACACATTGCTGGTAATGGCTATAAGCTGGTATATCTGCTCGCCTATATAAATAACCGCAACAAGTATGAATGTGACCGGAATGCCTCCGTCATCAAAGCTCGTAAGTGACGACAGCAGAATAAAAGCAAACACGACTCCACTGGCTCCCAGAAGTCTTGTAAACGGGCTGAAAATCATATGAAACGCACCCGTTACAACCGCTGTTATCAATATTACCAGAAGGATATCCTTTGAGCCGTATTTCTCTTCAAGCATAGGTCCCAATATAAGGATCATCATTATATTATTGATGAAATGGCTCCATCCGGCATGTCCGAAAATATGTCCTATAAGCCTCACATATGTAAGTGGATTAAGAAATGACGAGCGGTACACGCTGAACAACTTAAGTGTACTGATTCCGCCCGTAATCTTATCAAGTATCAGTGCCAGCAGGCACACACCCACAAATGATAAAATAACCGGCGAATTAAATGTAATACGTATCCGTTTCTTAGCTGTATTATCTGTCTGCATACTATCTCTCCCTAAAAAAATATTCTACAGACATTCTACAATTTCAATGGATTTTTAGCAAGATTTTTTTCAATTGCGTATTACGTCTCTGCGATAATGGACAATAACTCCCATCTTTCATAAATATCTCAGATTTATCACTTATGCGATAAATATAATTTATATTAACTATACATCCATTATGACTTCTAAAAAAATTTATGCTTTTTATTCTATGTGCAATGTTACCAAGGCCCTCGTTTACAACAATTTCCTTTCCACCATCGAGTCTTATTAAAACTTTATTTTTATCAATTAAAATCAAATAAACGATATCACTTTCTCTAAGGACGTAAAGTGACCCGTTTGCTCTAATTTCAATTTTATTACTCTCATCATCGGCAGACAATTCATTTAATATTTCAACTAATCGTCCTTCTAATTCTGTCTTAATTATATATGCATATGCATGTATTCTAAAAGCCTCGGCAGCATAACAATAATCATCCGCCACAAATATTATCGGAATCTTCCTACTGCAGTTACGTATATTTCTTCCAATAGATTCATACTCTCTTTGCTTATCACATACCACAAATATAGCCTTATATAATTCTATATTATCCCGACTATATTCATCAATACTAACATCTAATTCAGCATTATAGAATGATTTAATTTGATTGCATAATTCTAAATTATTATTTTTATCAACTATAGCAATATTTATCATTTGTATACTCCTCTCATCATCACGTTAAAATATTATAGCTATTATAATGTACTACATTTCATTCAGTATCTTCTGAATCTCCTCCGCAGGTATTTCTGAATATTCACTGATTCCGTTCAATCCCTTCAAATCCGAATCTATCACAAATTCATCTCCGAGTTCATATGAATTATCTGTGCTGTTATAAACAAGCTTATTCTTTACAAGCAGGCTGATAAGCTCCCTATAAGTATCCGTGCTCTGCGAATACGCCGTTACCCAGAATCCGACATATGGACCGTCTTCACCAAAGTATATATATTGGTTCTCGCTGTTTAAGCGTATGTCTCCGATTTCGGTATTCTCATTAATTTCTATATTATCAATGACCTCTTCTCCACCTGAAAGTGAAACTCTGATTTCAAGATTATCATCAGACACTTTTTTACCTGTCACACTCGTAACGTCATCAAATTTCTTAAAATAGTCTTTCGCGGACAGTTCCACTGCCTTATGTGTCTTTCCATCAACAATCACGCAATAGCAATTGTTGTCAAATTGTTCCATCATTCCCGAATAAAAACTGTTCATCCTCACTATTACGTCTTTCACTCCGTCTCCGTTGGCATCACGATATAACATACGAGGTGTCCGGCTTCCCTTATACCTATCCACTACAGTCAGCCTTTCATGGCTCCCCGGCAGTAAAACATCAACTATATCTGATGCTTCTCCGAATTTGATCATCAACTTATCCCACATATCCACTATTTCTATTCCATCATCTGTTTTCAGTGAACGAAAATCATAGTTATATCCCGGATAGTAATAATATGACATTTCAAAATCCGGATATAGTATTTTACCATACCCTTTCAACAAGGATTCATCCCAGATTCTGTTCATTATAAACTCGTCTGTCTGCTCCTTGCTCATTACCACCTTTCCCTCTGTTTCCGTCTCGGTTGCTTCAATTGTAATTTCAGGTGTCTGTCCGGCCACCTCATTCTGATTGTTTACCGATGCGCATCCTGTAAGAAGGACTCCTATCAAAGCAGTTGATACTACCAATTTTCTAAATCGCATATTTATTCTCCTTTTAATATTTTTTAAATTAGACCATATATTATTTAAATGTAAAGAAAACATTATATCTATATTCCTGTCCATAAGTTTTCCACAAATTCTTTAACGAACCAAAAGAAACTATATATGAAGATGCATAACTTCCGGCCGGACAATATACGTATTTCACAGGAGCAAATGAGGTCGCATTCAACTTTGCATTAATTACCCCATTTACATCTTTAAAAGATACATTATATATTTGGTTGTTCTCCGACTTAAATGAATTAAAAAGTGACCTAAAGCTATCTACCTTTTCAAATTTAGCCCTACTATATACTAAGCCATTATTCCAATATAATCTCTTAGCATTCTCCAATGCCTGACTCCATAACGAATTAGGTGTACCCTCATCACTCAGTGCTCTTTTCAGCGCTAAAAACTGGTTGCTTTCTGTTACAACTTCATATGCAGTCATATTTCTATTTTTCATTCTATTCTGAATAACCTGTGCCACTCCAATTTGATCTAACTGATCTAAGTTTGACTCAAAATAAATCACCCTGGCAATTATATTTATTTGTGTAGCTGCCGATGTTGCTGCATATGTGGATGGATAAGCTTCAGAATACATCATACACTGACTCATGTCGAAATCTAATTCATATATATTTGAAAGTATCTCATATGTTATTTCATCAGCAGAAATATATTTGGTAATGTCATTTTGGGATATTCCATCTAAGTACCTGCTGTTTACTTTATCAATATACCTTCCACCAGAGTATACCCACCCTGTCTCATTATCTACATACTCACCATGGTACCTATAACCATTAATATTACCAATACTATCCTTACCATCATCCCTTATATCATCATATGGCAAATATGTTCCATCAAGCACATCGTTATGATATAAATATCTGCATATGCACTCACCATCTTTCACGATACCCGATATATTTCCATTTTCATATTGATACTCGTAATATTCATTTTCATATATAAACCCAAGTGGTTCTTGCATAAAATTATATACATACTCTACTGTGCCATATTTACTCGATTCCGACTCAATCCTGCCATCGTTTGTGTAGCTATAATACACATTTTCGTTATTAACTATTTTCTTACATCTGAATTCGTTTTCATCATAATAATAACTTGCATTTATGTTATTACCGTCTATCGCTGTCAGTAGGTCATTATAACCTCTAACTGCGTATTGCCAATCAAGATTATAATTTTCATAAGTGTCTTGAGATATTATATTCTTGAAAGTTCTAGGTTGAGATGATATTGCTTCCTGAACTTTTTTAGTGATTTCCTGATTGATAATATCTGTATCTTCAACATCTTCTATTTGATAATTAATCATCGGTTGCTCATCAGGACTCTCTCCCATCGCAAGAACTCCACTTGTCTTAAGTACCATCACAGTTGCAAAGGCAGTTGTAAATAATAAAATTATACTCTTCTTCATTTTAATGTAACCTCCATTTATTTATGCTTTCGTTTCCTTCATCCTACCATATCATTCATACTTATTCAATTCATCTTAGCTAAGTGATGTATTTTTCATTCCAAGTGAATTCATCCGCAATCTGTTATATCTATACTCATATACTAAACTACTCTTCCACATTATTCAAGAACAAAATTGTTACATTTTTGTTACATTGTTTTAAAATTCAGTCAATTGTTTCCCATATACGCACAAAAGCTGTAAAGACCTCTTACCGGCCTTTACAGCTTCTAAAAATTTCGTATTATTAAAGCATTATCCCTGCGTATATCTTGACAGGAACTGCCTGGTTCTCTCTTCCTTCGGATTATCTATGACATCATGTGGCGCACCCTGCTCCACAATCAATCCGTCATCCATGAATATAATATGATCCGCAACGTCTCTGGCAAAAGCCATCTCATGAGTTACGATAATCATGGTCGTGTGTCTGTCCGCAAGTCCTCTTATGACCTTAAGCACCTCTCCGGTAAGCTCCGGGTCAAGTGCCGACGTCGGTTCATCAAAACACAGGATATCCGGTTCAAGCGCGAGTGCTCTTGCTATTGCAACACGCTGCTGCTGTCCGCCCGAAAGCTGATGCGGATAATGATCCATTCTCTCCGCCAGACCCATCTGTGCTAACAGTTCTTCACCGTGACTATTTATTTTATCATAAATCTCTTTCTTAGCAGTCCTGAAATCCGGGCGCTCCTTTGCAAGAAGTTTTTCTGCAAGCGTCACATTTTCAAGTGCCGTGTATTGCGGGAAAAGATTAAATGACTGGAATACCATTCCGAAATGCAGTCTTTTGGTTCTGAGTTCGCTCTCCTTGCGTTTCTGCTTAAGCGAAGCGTCAAAAAGCGTCTCTCCTTTGACCTTAATCGTTCCTCCATTCGGAGTCTCCAGGAAATTAAGGCATCTGAGGAGTGTCGTTTTTCCCGAACCCGAAGAGCCTATTATCGCAAGCGCACTGCCTTCTTCAAGTGAGAAGCTGACATCTTTGAGAACGCTTGTACTGCCAAAATGTTTTTCAATATTATTGACTTCAAGTATCGCCATATCCGCTCCTCCTATTTGAAATAGCTGAGCCTGCGCTCAACATAATTGAATATCAATGTAAGTATTCCTACAAAAAGCAGGTAGAAAATTCCGGTATAGAAAAGCGGCCACACAAGTCCGGCTGATTTCATAAATGAGTATCCGGTAAAAGTAAGTTCGTATGCCGCGATTGTTCTGGCAAGCGAGGTATCTTTGACAAGCGTGATGATTTCATTGGACATCGGCGGCACAATTCTCTTAATCATCTGAACCAGTGTTATTTTTCTGAAAATCTGTCCCTTGGTCATTCCGAGCACTTCTCCGGCCTCTCTCTGTCCTGCGGGAACGCCTTCGATTCCGCCTCTGAAAATAACGGAAAAATAGCACGCATAATTAATCGTAAATGCAACAACCGTTGCCGTGATTCTTCCCGTCTCGTTGCCGCTCCACACATGCCAGCCTATCATACCCGGTCCGTAAAAAATAATAAGAAGCTGAAGCATAAGCGGCGTTCCGCGGATAATCCACACAATCGTATGAATCAGCCACTTAAGCGGCTTAAACTTGCTCATCGAACCGAATGCGATTACAAGTCCGAGCGGAAGTGCAAAAAGCAGTGTAAACGCAAATATCTCAAATGTTGTCAATAGACCGCTTAAAAGGGTCTGTGTTACCGTCCAAAACATAGCATACCTTTCCTAATGTTACTTATTTGATACAACAACAACCTGTGCGTTATTGCAGTATGCGTTGGTGCAGTCCATGGCAGCCGTAACTTCGTCTGTAATTGTCATACCGTTCCATACAACGTCAATAGTCTTAGAATCAAGTTCCATTGACTTATTGTCCCAGTCAATCTCAACGAACTGTACTTCAACTCCAAGCTTCTCAGCTACAAGTTTAGCCATATCTGCATCAAAACCGATCCACTCTTTGCCATCCTCTGACTTATAGTCCATCGGCTCAAAATCAGTGATACCTACAACAAGAGTTCCTTTATTTTTAATGTACTCAACATCACTATCGTCATTCTTAACATACTCGGCATCTTTCTGCTCAACAATGGCTTCCTGAACGCCATACTTCTCTGCGGTTGCTTTCATGGTGCCGTCAGCATATGATGATGCAAAAACAGAGTTAATATAAGATACAAGATCTGAACCCTTACGGCATCCGACACCGTATTCCTCTGTTGTAAGCTTGTCCGTGTATTTAAGATCCGGATAACTTGTTCCCTCGCCAATCATCGCTCCGGCCATAAGAAGGTCTATAATAGCGGCATCCGATGTACCTGACGCAACTTCCATAAGGGCATCAGACTGTGCAGCTACCACATTGGTCTTCCAGCCGTTATCCTTAGCTGCTGCCTGTCCAGCTGAACCTGCCTCAACAGCGTATACTTTATTATCTGCCGAGCCTGCACCTGCTGTCCCACTTGACTTCTTGCCGCACGCTGTTGCCGCAATACCCATAGTAAGGGCAAGTGCCATAACTAATGCTAATTTCTTTTTCATAAAATTAATCCTCCATTCCAATTGCGCACAAAAAATCCTCCGCGCATTTATTTAGTATTCTACCATAGTAGTACACTAAAGTAAAGCCGGAGAATTCGCGATTTTACTTCTTCTCCTATCCGAACTGCAATTTTTTCACTTGATATACCTTAATATTCTGTTGGCCATGACATTTCGCGTGCCATTCTTGAAATCATAATGCTTCTATATGTGAGTTCATACACAAACGGCAAATACTGCTAACCCGGCAGATTCAGGCTTATTGGTATCAATAGTGTTATGAGCGGTGGCCGCTTATTCACACGCCCATTTGGGAGGAATAGCAGCATGGTGTTATGCGCCGCTGAAAGGACGGCATCATGATATATAATACGATATTTTCACCCTTTTGGGCTTAAAATCAGCAATTTAGTGTTACTAATTTGCTATATGTGACAACATAAACTGATAATATATAGCAATATGTATATTAGAGGATATGGAGAATTTAAAATATAATATCAAGAATCTTGCAAAATTATCACCGATTACATCGAAATCTGTAAAAAAGTGTGAATTAGTAAATTCCAAGCATAGAATACGTCAGGTATACCTTCCGGAAATGCCTTGCAACAGAATGCATCCCCCTTTTTGCCTATATAATTTTTACAATCCATACATTGAGAAAAAACAACCATTATTATTCCTTCTTTTGAACATAGAAAACACCCTGCTACTGAAAGATGTTCTCTACTTACGAACTTTATATTTTTCCATCAGCTTTTCATATACTTTCCGGGCTTCAGGGTTATCAATTGGCAATGGTTTTTTCCCAATGTCTTTTGAATCATCTAACCAAAGTATCTTTTTTTCTTCTTTCTTCATTTTAATTAATCACCTTCCCAGTGCCGTTATAATAACTAAATTAACTCTCTGTCATGTTCTTTAATACTATATCAAGATTCATTGTTGATTCTATCCAAACAGCATCAACCTCATAATCATTAAATACTTTTATCGTATCATTACTGCCTTTGTAAACCTTCACTGCCGATCCGTCAACATCTACAAGTGGATCTCCCGTGCTTAAATTACTGATATTCTGTTCAATTTTATTGCAAGCTTTTTTGAATTCTTCATTACTCGCTTCTTTGCAAATATTATATTCAAATATTCCCATCACCACTATATCCTAACTCTCTATTCACATTTGTGTTTGCTTCGGTTGCTGCTTCATAAAGCCAATCCTCTTCTGCACTAGATTACACTTTTCATTTATGCTTTCCGGCTAATATTCACCCTATAACATATCTAATATTGATTCGCACATTTTACCATCTTCATTAGCTGAATAATCCTCATTGAATCCTTTTTTCTGTAAATATTCTGAAACCTTTTCTTCAATTGCAACATAATCATCATCTGAAATATTACTAAAGTTGATTGATATTCCAATCTCCTTCATAAATTCTATTTGGTTTTCAGCAAAGAGTTGTGTATTATGTTTTATTATACTAGTTTTCCAATTTTTATCAAGCGGTTCTTTCCTCTTATCCATCAGATTATTCTCCGTTTCCGTCGACATAATTCCTATATGTACTGCACATATTCATAGCAACCGCGTTATTCGGTACCGTTGTTGCCATGCTTATTCACATTCTTTCGGGCATTAAAAAACACCATGTTTTTATCATGGTCTAAAATACATAATTATTTTGTTACATAGAAAAAGCACCATAGTGTTTTCTATGATACTTTGTATTTATATTCGTTTGGAAAATCAACAATACTTCCGTTCTCAATCAGTTTTTCGTTATCTATATCTTGAGCAGCAAACCACTCACATGTATCTGTCTCCTTATTAACAATGACAGTTCTTACACCATAATATACTTCCTTGGGATTTCCGCCAAAAAACACCCATCCATAGCCAATATCAATAACCCTGTAAAAACCGATGAAGCCATCTTCTTGTAATAAATCATATGCACTTTTACACGCTTTCCGAAGCTCCATACAAATCACCTATTCTTATATGATGCAATACCTCTATCCGATGGATCTAATCCATCTGTTCTTCATAATGTTACACCATCTACTTTGGCAAAGTCAAGGTTATCGATAGATATTCCCCTTTGTGCATCATATAAATTCAGTTTTCCGTCTATCTTTTCTGCAACAATAACGTGTCCAATGCCGGTTTTTTGTTAACATATAAAAAATAATCATCTCTTGCATACCGATTCTTTCCAACTACAATAATACTATTTTAATTGTTCTCTTTCTAACTCTATTCCGCATTTAGAACAATAGTTCTCTAATTCACTATATTCTTTTCTGCATTTTGGACATATTTTCTTCATTCGGATTCCTTTCTAAAAAAGCACCCTGCTACTGCAAGATGCTTCTCAAACTACATTTTCAATTATTTTTATATCCTCTTCACAGAACTCAACAGGAGCACCACTCGAAGAATCTATTACTATACTTTCCTTTCCTGATTCGTTTTCTTCGGGATAAAAATATTCAGTAACAACACCACTAAATACAATTCCCTCTTTAGAAACAATATTCACTTTTTTGTTATAGAATTGTCTTAGTTTCATTATTATTCATCCTTTTGAACCGACCCCAAAGGTTAGACCAAAAATTTAACGATTGTGGATCACCTCAAATGCGGAGTGCTTAAGCTTTTCTATTCAGGTAATATTTGAACTGATGAATCAATCACAAATACACTTGTTTCAAATTCACCATCTTCATCTTTTCCCTTTACTTTGTAATAATGTACACCAAGTTCAGACAATGGTTCAATCATTGTAATGGTTGCGGGTGAATCATCATTTTCAAAATATTTAATTATGATATTTTTTTCATCCATAACAATTACCACCTCACTGTTGCACTTAGTTTTGAAATATCTGTTGTTATATCCTTATCATCAACCCTTAAAATACCAAACTTGTTTTTCTTTGCCAGTGAAAAATAATATTCTACATCATCCAAATTTGGATGTGGGGCAATATATCGGATAATACCATTTTCTTTTTCTGCTATAAAAACATAAGCACTTCTACTATTTTTCCATACAGTATAGATAATATGCCTGGGACTATCAGGCGCATTCGCTAGCGCATTTCTGATCGCCTTTTCACTTTGATTGAATGTGAAACTTGGTGTATTTCCTGATGAATCAACAAAACATTCGTTTCCACAAATGATTGTGTTATTTTTCTTTGGTTTGGGTAATGCTTCAACATCATAACCCCTTCTTCTAAGTTCATACGCCTGCACGCATCTTTGGCAATTCACACCATACTGGGTTCCCTGCATCTGTCAAGACTGGTACAAAAAAAATTTAATTTTTTTTGTACCTATTTTATCAAACCCTTTCTGATTTTTAAAGTACAGAATCGTTTATCACTATTAACCTTTTCGTTACTACTCAATAAAAGCCAGCGGCTTATTCCCACTGGCTCTCTGTATTACTCATTTTGTTTACTACACTGCATTTTGGATAAAGTTCTCACCCTTAAACACAACCTCTATATCTCTGTCGTTGTATATCGCTTATGGCATCGTATCAATAAAATTATAAACTGTTTGGCGATAAAACACTCGCCATTTCTTGTATATTTTCCACTAATTTATATAAAAATCGAAATCAACTTACTTTACATGATTATTTTTTCTGGCTCGATATTATTTCTTTTTCAATAAATACCCATATTAGTAATTTGTAGTTTCCTGCAATGCTTTGTTAAAATACAGATAAAAAAAACAAGGAGCCTATACCATGGAAAATTTCAATATTCAATTAAAGAATTATATTCAATTTTGCCAGACTCAAAAATGTCTGGACACAAAAACCATACGTGCATATAACATTGATATCTCCCAATTTTCCCGTCATATCAATTGCTCGGAGCTTGATGATATTACATCCAAACATATAGAGTCTTATATTGCACACTTACATTCTTCCTATAAACCAAAATCTGCTAAACGTAAAATTGCATCCTTGAAGGCATTCTTTCATTATTGTGAATTTAAGGAAATAATTAACAAGAATCCATTTGATAAAGTTGAAATCCGTTTCAGAGAACCAATTACTCTTCCCAAAACGATTTCATTGCAAACTTTAGAAATCTTTTTAACTACAATTTATAATCAATATACCTCTGCCAACACACCGTATAAGCGGAAAAAAGCCCTTCGGGATATTGCAGTTGCCGAACTTTTGTTTTCAACCGGAATGCGAATATCAGAACTATGTAACCTCTCTCCTTCCGATGTCAACCTCAATGATAATATTGTACTTATATACGGCAAAGGTGCAAAAGAGCGTAAAATGCAAATTGAAAATACAAATGTCAAAAAAATATTGCTTGAATATAAAAACATATATTCATCAGAAATCAATCAATCTAATCATTTTTTTGTAAACCCGTCAGGCACTCCCTTGTCGGATCAAACAGTACGGAGAATGATTAACAAATACACTTCTCTTGCTGCTATCGAACAGCATATTACACCTCATATGTTCCGTCATACATTTGCAAGCTCCCTATTAGATGCAGATGTTGACATTCGATATATTCAGGAAATGCTTGGTCATAGTTCTATCAATACAACTCAGATTTACACTCATGTCACTATGGCAAAGCAAAAAAATATATTAGCAACAAAACATCCACGAAATAAGTTTAATTTTTAACCTCTGCCCTCCCCTAATTGACTGATAATCAAGTATTATCAGTCAATATAAATTATATATAACATGACATTGTATTTGATATTTATTTTGATTAAAATTTCTCTCATGTTTTAACAATACAAGCTTTAAAATGTTGTTTTTCACACACAATCAAATTAATGCACATTGGTTTTAAAACTGATTATAAGTATTTTTCATTTGATAAAAGTGTGTGTATATAACAATATAGAAACATAAAAAAAGAAAAAATCCAATATGAAATTCCTTGAAAATACCAAACTATTACTTTGATGTAATTTTTCATCTTACAGATGGCAACTACGAGTACCAAACTATTACAATTATCATAATTATTATGAGGTAAAAATGATTAGTTATATTGTATCAATGGACAACAGCTATGCGCTAATGAGTAATTTTATAGGTTTTTTAACACCTGTACTCACACATGATGATGAAGTAATTATTGTATCTGATGGATGCGATAATTATTCTACTTTAGAATATATTAAAGATTTGTCGAAGTCCGATTTGCGTTTCCAGTTAATCGAACTAAAAGAAAAATGTGGTTTTTCTAAAGCAAACAATATAGGTGTGAAGGCTTCCAAATATGAAAATTTAGTTTTTATTAATACAGATATATTTCTTACATGTAATTGCATTTCAAATATGATAAATATGCTAAATACATCTGAAAATATAGCAGCAGTTCAACCATTACTACTATACCCTCAAAACGGTTTGGTACAAAGTACGGGGCATGTTTTTTCAAAAGTAAAGAGTGGGCAATTATTTGCCATGAGAAATTATAAAGAATCATTAATACATATAAGTGCTCCACGGCAAGCTTTGACAATGGCATTATGTGCCGTAAAAAAAAGCATTTTTCTTGAAATGGGTGCATTTAATGAAGAGTATTATAATTCACATGAAGGAATGGAACTTACTCTAAAGATGACTATTGCTGGTTATACATGTATGTATTGTGCTGATGCCGTAGCATATCACTGTTCTGGATTGGCACGGACTAAAATACCATTTGATATTAGCAGACAACGTGCTTACTTCTATCAACAATGGGAAAACTATATTTCAAGTGACTTAGAAAGTTATTTGTCACAACAAATAACTTCTGATATGGCATCTAAGAAATATATTGTATATAATATAAGTAGTTCTACAGATTGGAAGAGGATACTTGAATTTTTAAAAATAGACTATACAAAAGAAATACTTTCTAAAGAAAGATTTACTTCTTCTATTAATTTATATGATTGTATTTCTTTTACATCCCTATATCATCCTGTTCCATTTTTATTTTTATGTGACTCATTTACTCAGATTGCTTCAAATTATAATTGGATTAAAAACCGAAACAATCCAAATGATATTATAATGGATTTAAATGGAAATGTCCTAAAAATGTTATTACTAATAGGAGGTAATTATGGCTAAGAGTATATTGATAATTTCAAAACATCTTAACATTGGTGGGACTGAAAAAATGTTATTGCGGTTTTTACCAATTTTTCTCTCGCTTGGATATAAGGTTGACATTTATTTATTATACAATACTGGAATACTTTTGGAATCTAAACTTGACGGGTTATTAAATTCAAAACAATGTACAGTTTCATCATTTTTTCCACAAAAAACAGATAAAAATAAAAAAATTATGAAAGAAAATCCAATTAGTGTGTATAAAAAGAATATTAAAAAAGAATATGACATAGAAATTGCATTTCAGGAAAGCTATGCAACAAAAATTGTAAGTAACAGTCCAAATAAGAAGTCTATGAAAATTGCATGGATACATTCAAACTTTGAAGAATATCATTTTTCAGTACATGCATATAATGACAATCTTGAAGAAGTTCAAACATATCAATGTTTTGATAAAATTGTTTTTTGTTCACATTCTGCCAAACAGGCATTTGATCGTGTACTAGTGAATAATTTTCAAAATAAATATATTATATATTCACCTATCAATACTGAAGTTTGCAAAAAATATGCATCACAATATAATCCTTTTATTACAGGAAAATATTTTCTGGTTTTATCACGTTTATCACCACAAAAAGGACTTGACAGACTAATTGAGGCTGCTAGAATTTTAAAAGAAAGGGGTATTTCATTTAAAATTGTAATTGTAGGATCAGGTGAATTAGAAGATAAATTAAAATTAATGATTCTAAACTATGGGCTTCTTTCACAAATACAGCTACATCCTTCTACAATTAATCCTTTTCCTTATTTTAAAAATTGTCAGGGATATATTAGTCCATCATATACAGAATCTTTCGGAATTGCCATACAAGAAGCATTATGTATGTCTGTACCAGTGATTGCGTGCAATACACCAGGAACACAAGAAGTTTTGAAGGAAGGAGAATTTGGTGAAATCATCCCTCCTTCAGAATATGCGTTGGCAGATGCGATAGAAAGATACTTATATGATGCTTCTTTTGAGAATATATTACGGGATAAATCAAAAAAAGGCAGTATATATTGGAATGATTTACACAAAACTACACAAAAGCAATTAGAGTACCTTTTGTTACCAGATACGTGGGTCAATTAGATATGTAGTGGGATTTTGAATATCTTCTATAAATCCCCAATTTATGGTTGTAATCTCTTGCAAATGTTCCAGATCATAAATTTTTTTCTGAATATTATCCTTTTATGCCAATCCCCTGTCAGTCAGAATTGCCTATGCTTCCTCGTTATGAGTCCAAGCATTCTCTTTTTTACAATATTTATGAAATACTCTTCCTTTTATATTCCATTGCCATAATCTGCATAATAGATTCCAAATTATTTTCTGTTGCTTGATAATTTGTATCACTATACTTTTGAAACGATTCACTTATCGACATTTCATTTACTATTTTTTTATCCTTTTCATTTCCTATTTCATTCGGATAACCCTCCAGCCAATAAAGTGTGCTTCCGTCCGGATATATTATCATTCCAGCGCTTTTTACCGGCGGCGATAAAGCTTGTATTTCTTTCTGAGATTCAGAACTGCAAAATTCTTCAATTTTACTCAGCACGCTCTTCTTCAAAGCTGGATCACTCTCCATTTTTGATAATGTTTCCGGGGAAATTATGACATGATTTGTACCTATCATATCATATTCATCAAGCAACTGCTGACAACTTACTATGCTACCCACATTTAATGTTACATTATAGCTATTACCAATTTCTCTTGCTAATTCTCCACCTGTGATTTTTTCAAACACTTCCCTAAAGTCATTTCCTGTATTTCTTACCACATTAACATTTTCCTGCATTGTAATACTACTTAATATTCCAAGTGCCTGTATATCCATGATTTTTTCAACCTTTCTGCAATTCCTCTGTCAGTCTGAATTGCCTATGCACTTCTGCCTGTCATAGCAGAATATATACCAACTTCTTTTATGTATCGCATATAAGTATCCATTAAACCATTTTTCAGACAATCCTCTAATGTATTTTGCATTTCACTTAAAAAACTGCTCTTATCATAGATTTCTCCCTGCCTTGCATTGGCTTCCTGCACACGCTTTGCCATCGTCATTGCAACAATTCCTCCTGCCGGACTATCAATCTTTCCCTGCTGCTTTAAATGTGCCGACAATGCCAACATTTCTACATAAGAAGCATTTGATGGATCTACCTCATCAGGATCAATCTTGATTTCCTTTTCCGAACCATCTGTTCCTTTTACCTTTGCAACCATATGATTGCCGCCAGCCTCTTCATCATAATAAATCCCTATAGATTCTCCTGTTTGGACATGAATGGTTGATAATATTGCACCGCCTCCCTGCAATTCAAAAGTCTTGTTACATGCCGCTATATTATCAACATTTACAGTTTTTTCTATCTCCTCTGCAAAATTCCTTCCTGCTGTATTCCTTTCCATCCGTCTTGTTTCATATCCTACTGTATATCCTGTTGTGCCAATTCCACCAATAGCCATTTTAATATTCCTCCTGTCAAGCTATTTTCTATCTTCTACAATTCCTCTGTCAGTCAGAATTGCCTATGCTTTCTCGTTATGAGTCCAAACATTCTCTTTTTACATTATTTATAAATACTTTTCTTTTTATATTCCATTGCCATAACTCCTTGTACTTCTATTTTTTCAATCATCTCCTGCATATCGTTTTGCAATAAGGATTTTATATCGCTCTCATTCATTATCCTTACTTTTTCAGTATTCTTTGACCTCTCCGAAATCGCCTTCTCTCCACCTACATCTGGCTCTAATGTGGCAACTATCTCACCATTATCATCAAAAACCAGTGTACATTTTTTTACAGGCGGATTAAGTGTCTGCATCGTTAGTTTGAATTTATCGCTGCTATAATCTGCAAGCATATCATAAACTTTTTGTCTTAATGCTGTATCTGTATTCATTTTATATAGCACATCACTTGGAATATAACACTCAAAATAGCCATTTACAGCTCCCACATCAATATGAAATTTATTATATATATCTTCTTTTACACAGTTTATCTGCTGTTCTCTAAGAGTTCCGTAAAAATCCTTTTCTACATTTATATCACCTTCAATAGTATTCACATTTTGTTTTTGCTCAATTGCTGTTATATTACTCAGCATTCCAAGTGCCTGTATATCCATATTTTTTCAACCTTTCTGCAATTTCTCTGTCAGTCAGAATTGCCTATGCTTTCTCGTTTGGAGTCCGAGCATCTTACATATTTTCTATTACACTGTTGCTGAATGTACTTATTACATTTTCATACGCTGCAACCGCTGGTGCCATAACCTTTGACTGATTGACAATATGAAGATTGCTTATATCAGACAATTGCTTTTGTAATGCTTCTGCCAGTATCTGTTTTTGATAATGACTCTCCACTATCTGTCTTTGCTGTTCCGCTGCTTCCTGACTACGTTCTAAACTTGCTTTTCTTTGTGCCGCTTTTTTTTCTCTCTTCGCTTTATTGATTGCATTTACTTCTGCTACACGCTCCAGAGAGTCACTGCACCCACCGATATATGTTACACTTCCGTCCTCATGTACTACTACCCCACCCGGTTCGTACACTAGTCCTTTTGCTGCAAACGAAGCACTTAACTGAGGAGTAGCTTCAAAGAAGTCATCTATCTTTTGTTCATAATAAGCAGCCTTTTCCGGATCATTTGCCATTTGTTCTAAAATGTTGGGAGCAATAATAACATCATTTCCACTCATACTCTTGCCTACTCGGTCAAGACTAGCTTGGTCTTTTCCAACACTTTGAATAGTAACATTTCCATACTTACTCTTAAGATACTCCGTATACTTTTCTACTCCTGCCGCACCCGTTTCCACTGCTTCCTGCAAACTTTCTGTGAAACTCGTACCGCTTGCAGTGGTTTTCTGTGTTCTGCTTGCATACTGATATGCCATTCCTAATACATTTCCTACGCTATTAAAATCCATTTTCAATTCTCCTTTCCACACATGGTTTACCTTACACACGCCTTAATCCGGAACATAATATTGTCATTGCTTCTATGTAATCGGGTTCTTTGTCTATTCTTTCATTTTGAATCGAATTCTCTTGGTTTGTAATTTCACAAATAGTTTTTCTCGCATGAATCATACCATCAGTTTTCTTCTTTACCCCCTGCTCATTGTTGTCTGCAGATGAAATCTGAGTGCTGTGCGTTGTAACGGTATAATTTTGTATATCTCCATTTTCATCAAGTTCAATCAGATAACTTCCTGTCTGCAATGCCATTTTTGCCTGTGCATAGCTCTCTCCATTAGCCACACCTATTGCCATGTCAGCACAATCATAGTTTTTCTTCCAATTACTGACTTTCTCCATAATTTTGGATGCAAAATCACTATCTTCCTCCATTTTCTTTTGCAAACTTTCCGGCATGAGAATTGTTATTTGTGAATCTCCAATGCTTTTTGCACCTTTTTGCGCATAATCTGACCATTCAGAAATATCTTTCCCCTTAGCTTCCCAATTGTTTAAGCTCTCTGCTGTTGCTGCTTCCTCAAAATATTTCCAGAATGGAAAATCATATCTATTCCAATTCTCTTTTGGCACATTACAATCTCCGGTTTTAATCTGTAAATGATAGCCTGCAAAAGCTGTTAAACTTCCAATATCCATTTTGTGTCAACTCCTTTCATTTTGCAGCATTATTGATAATGTAAACACTTTATTGTTTACCGACCAATCCACCGCACCATGATATTTTCCCGCAGCATTTTTGATATTGGCAAGACCGATTCCATGCGCTTCCTTGTCTGCCTTATCCGTTGCCGGAAATTCAGACTGCCGCTTTCGTATTACATTTCCGTCAAAACTGTTTGTTATTTCTATAAAAATCATCTTCCCTTTCCGGAAAGAAGATAGCCGGATAAAAGTTTCTGCATCAGATTCTTTTCCCTTTAACTTCCTGCACGCTTCGATTGCATTGTCCAGTGCATTGCCCAAAATAATCCCTATGTCATAACTTTGAATGAGCAAGTTATCCGGAAACAGCAGCCTGTCTGCATCCATCTGCATGTCAGGTATTGTCCTTACTGCTTCGTGATACTTCATATTAAGCAGGGTATCAACAACGGTATTCCCTGTTCTAAATTGAAATTCCAAGCGTTCCATTGTCCGATTCAGCTCAGACAGATAAGCCTGCAATTCTGCATTTTCTGTTTCTTCATTTCCGGTTGCAAGCTGCATGATAACGGAAAGTGTATTTTTCATATCATGCTTCATACTGCGTATGCCGGAATAAATGTGTTCCATTTCTTCCATGTGTTCCTGCATACTGCCTATCTGCTTTTCCAAAATAATCCGGCTGTTCTTCTCTCGGTTCAATACAATCATATTTTGAAATGTCTTTACCACATAGAGAATAGACAACAGGGACAAAATCAGAATTGCCGGAACAATAATGCTTAAAATCGGGTATCTGTCACATAATAGCTTCGGCATATCATTTTCTATTGTTATCATAATCGTTCTAAGAAGCAAACAAACCAGTAACCCAACCGTTCCCGGTACTAATAGAAAATACAACTCTGTTCTTTGTATCCTATAATCCTTATCACTAAAACTCCTGATAATCTTCCTTAAAGCGAAATACAATAATACAAGAAATATGCCATAAAAAATTATTTGTAGAAAAGTGGCAGATATCTGCACAATCCATTCAAAAGTATCAACAGCAATATAGCCTTTTTCTAGAAGCCATACCCAGAGGTCAAACAGATTGCCACCAATCTGCATCAGCATATAGGACAGGAAAAAAGTAATCTCACTTACTGCCATAAAAGTTATTGCAAGGAAAGCAGTTATTGCTTGAACTCCTTTATAAAACAGAAGTGCCAGCAGGACGATAATTACAAACATCAATGTAATTTTTCCAACCGTTCTGATGCTCTCATTATCAGCTGGCAGGATAAAGTTGATACCCAATCTTAACACTCCATATACAACCATAACCAGCAGTCCGTTTATGCGTCTGTCCTTCTCCCTGCCTTCCAGAAAACTTCCCAAAAAGTATTGCAGACAATACCCCTGCCCCAAAGCAACGATTACATCCAAACATACATTTATCACATCATACACCGGCTGTACCTCCATTCCGCAGATACCGCATATACTCCTTCACAAATTCGTTATAACGCTCCTTCGCCATGAATATGTTCTCTCCATTACTCAGGCTTATGCTGTCATTTTCATATTCTGCGATATGTGCCATATTTACTAGATACCCCCTGTGACAGCGATAGAAGTTTCCACCTAACTGCTTTTCCAGATCGTTCATGGAAGCATAGGTGTCTATTATTTCATTACTGGTATGTATTTCCACTTTTTTTCCTCGGTTTTCAATATACAGGATATTGTCATGGTTAATGGTAAAGCTCCGATTTCTGGTTTTGATAAAAATGTTTTTTTGTCCCTGCGTGGTTCTCTTTTCCACTTCCTTTTTTGCCCGTTCAAAAACTTCCGAAAACTTCTTTTCTTCTACAGGCTTTAACAGGTAATGAAACGCCGATACATCAAAGGCTTCAAACACATATTCCTTTACCCCGGTAATAAAAATAACCACCATATCTTCCCGTTTTTCCCTTAAGGCTCTGGCAGTATCAATGCCATTCATTCCCACCATCTGAATATCAAGGAATACCACATCAAGCTTCTTTCCCTCTGCCAACAGCTCCTCTCCTGTTTCATAGGCTATAACATTGCAGTCCGGCTCATATTTTACAGTCAGCTTTTTTATCTGCTCCCTGATAACTTTTTCGTCATCGACGATTGCTACCTCCATAAATTTCACACCTCTAATCCTGACAAGTCTTATATATAATCTGTCATTTATTTTATCGGCAAAAAAATATATTTTTTCTCTTAAATGGAACGAAACCCTTTTGAAATGGAACGAAACCGAAATAATTATCAAAATCAGCTCTATATTCGCTCTATATTTCCCGATTATTATCGCTTGAATTGTTTTTCTCTATCCGTAACCTTTCCTGTTTCCTCTGCTCGTCACTTAATCTTCTTGGCTTACGATAACCACATAACAGGAAAAAGCAGATAGATTGCTACCTGCTCTTTCCATAAAACTTTATAAACTTGCTTCATGACTCTTGGTCTTTGGTTTCTCTGGTTCTACCTTTTCCTCCGCTTAGAGTAATACTTCCCGCACCACACAATCCTGCACCGGAAGCTCTGCTTACAGTCATTCACACACTTCTTGCACTGGTCATTATACTGTATCCTGTTCTTGTCATTCAAAAAGAACACCCACAACCGTTTTTCTTTTTTGCCCATCCTCGCCACTGCGATACCCTCCTTCAAAATGTTCAAATTATGTAGCCTTTTTCCGTTTTTTATGCCCTCTAAGCGTGTCAAAACACATTCAATGCATATTTCCTGTCACTTCATCAGTAACGGCTTAAATCGTCCATTTCCTGTCAGAAAAGGCAATCAGTGTTCAAACCGATTGTCCCCTCAGATGTTGTGACACTTTCTTATTCCGTCTATTGTATCTGCCGGAATGCTTCTTCAAAATGTGCTAAAGCCTTATCCATTTCTGTCTGCTGTTCCTTTGTCAATGACCGTTCATAATCTTCAAATTCTTCTGTCCCGTTGACCTTTGCCTTATCCACAATCCAGCAGAATTTCCATTTATCCAACAAGTGATGATACAAGTCCTCTGCATTGTCGTAGTTGGAATTATTCTCAAAATATCCATCCATATAATACTCCAGTACAATAAAGCCGAACCTTTTATCATATACCACACACATATCTCCCAATTCATCCATAATACTGCGGAACAGTTCCACAACCTTTGTACACTTTCTGATTTCTTCCTGTTTCATAAGCTCTCTATCCTCCATACCCTTAACCGTTTACTGTGACTTCCTTTGATTTCTGTTCTTCCCCTGCGATACGCTTTCTCCGCTTTTCCATGTATCTGCGGTTATATTCTGCCCTTTTTGCCCTGCGTGCTTTCAGCTTTTCATGCTCTACAATTTCTTCCGCAGTCGGTTCTTTTACAGGCAGTTCAAACTTCCCGATAAAGTTCAGGTAAATCTCCACCTCCTATACCCTTTCTCCGCTGGAATAATCCGCTTCATGGACAAGTATCTTTTCCACAAATTCATTCAGCATGGGGGTAGTTAATTCACTGAAATCCGTATAGCGTTTCACAAGTTCTATGAATTTGTCTGCCCGGATCGTATCACTCTCATATTTTTCAATCTCGGCTTTGGCATTTTCCATTGATATTTCAAGGGTGTCCTGTTCATTTTCAAACTCGCTGAGCATAAATTCAAAACGCTTGTCAGACAGCTTTCCGCTGATATTATCCTCATACAGCTTCTTCATCAGTATATTCAGCTCGTTTACACGCTTGGTATCCTGTGCAATTTTACGCTTTAAAGACCTTATGCTCTCTTTCTGCTTGTCTCTCGAAGAGGCATATATCCTGTTGATAAATTCCTCTTCATTGGTAATCACATAATCACTAACCGCTTTGATGGTTTCCAGCACCAGCTTTCTTACAACCTCTGTCCTGATATAATGCTGGCTGCACTGTTTGTCATAACTCTGTCTGCTTAAGTTATAGGTGTCTTTAAGTTCTCAAGTGGCTGTGTTACTGCGGAAGTTCCTGTCCCAACCGCAAAGCAGGTAGTGCTCATAAGCATTACTCCCATAAGTGCTCCGGATACCGCCGGTACGATTCTTTTCTTAAAACGAATAAATGTCTTTTTCATGCCTTTTCCCTCCAAAGCCTTGTTTTCTGCGTTGTTAGTTACTGTAATCTGTTCTTTTCTCATAATAAAAATCTCCTTTTTCATTGATTTGTGACAGATAAGGAAAAAGCCAGAAAGGAATGCATACATTCCAATCCGGCTGATTTCCGAACGGAATATACACATTCCTCTCTGTCTTTGTTATTTGTTGCTATATGGTTATCAGGCAGCGCCTGTTGGAACGATTAACCGGTCTTTCCCCGATGCGGTATGCTGTGACCACCTCCTTTCATGGCATGAAAAAAGCACCTTAACCTGTTATTGGCTAAAGTGCTTTTATTCTAAGTAACTATATCTTAATTAAATGAAATTTATCAACTATTCGCAATCTGGAATATCTGGTAACCTATTTAATATCCATTCTAATAAATAACACCAAAATCTTGTTGCATATTGCAAATCGCTCCAAGTACCTATCGTTCGACTTTCAAATGAATGAATTCCATTTCTATTTGATTGAATTATTCTTAAATATTGTATTTCATCTTCATCTAATAGTTCTTGTGCTATATAAAATTGTATGATTTCGTCAAGCATAACTCTTTGAACAGGATGTTCAACACAATGTCTTTTTATATTATCTTTAATCGCTTCTTTCAAAGATTTTCCCTGATTACTTTCTATAACTCCATCTTCAACTAACTGTGAAATCGTAAGATTAATCCGTTCCTTTACTGTCGCAGCTGGGAAATCTACCCACTGTTGCCATTGAGTTTTTTTATAATCCTCAATATAAAAAGCAAGAAACATTTGCAATACAGTTTCCGTTAAAGAACCTAATATTATCCAACTTGTTAATTTTGATGCATTTTGAATATTATTTTCTGCATCTTCGGTTTGATAATAATATCCATCTTTTATTTGACTTGCCAGTTGATCTGCTAATAAACATAAACGCTGCAAACTTTCTTTTGAAATCAAATCTACAGCTTCTTTTACTGGTGAAAATGACACGGTTTCAAGCATAACATCTGCAAAATTATTGCTTTCAATTCTAACTTTTTCAGCTAAATCTTCCCAACCATAATCCATTTCCCCCTCCCAAATTTCTTCTTTCATTTTATTTCTTCCTTTTTTATAATTTTAAATATCTAAACTTCGAGTTTTATTAAATTTAGTTAAACAACTTTATACATCGAGCATATAAATATTAATTTATATCAGCAAGAAACCTGAGTTCTTTTACTATATTTTTGAATTCTTGATATTTTCTAAAAAAATCTTTTAACATTTTTTGATAATCTTCATTATTTAAATTTGTATTTTTGTAATAAGAAACACTACTTACCAAAACTTCGGTAAATGTTTCATCTGTCAACTCTGTTAATGTATTAGGAATGGTTGTATAATCTAATACATGATTACTAATAAATTTATTAGCTATTAAAACGACGTTCTCCAATGCATCATCCAACTTCCAATTAATGAATATATGTTCCTGATGATTAAAATAGTCTATTATTGGTTCCATAAAACTTGTAAAAATATTAGTTGTTAAATAGTCAAATCCAAATTGTGTACTATATTTTTTCATCTGCTCAACAGAACGGATTATATCCATCGCACGCTGGTAATCTGAATTATATGAAAGTTGACAAACTTTTAGATGAGAAAGTCTTTTCTGTTCAAGATTTTTCAAAATTATTTCTTCAGATATAATAAATGTTGTCTCTTTTAATCGGCTCATCAATTCTGCATCTGTTTTAAAATAATAAAAAGAAACTTGATCTGCTAATAATTCCTTTATAAGTTTATTATCTGGTGATTTACTTGGCTTTAAGTAAACATGAATAGGAATTCTATTCTCTTTGGCAATTCTATATTCTTCATGAGTTCCTGATATTCCCCAATCTGTTTCCGTTCCATAATTATCTTTCATTATTAAAATTACAAAATCTGCTTCTAGTATATCTTTACGATATGTCATCGGTTTTGTAGATGGCGTAAGATTACTTTCATATAAAAGTGGTTCTGCTCCTAATTCAGTAAAATGTTTTCTAATACTATCTCTCACTTTTTTATTATCACTGAAAGTGGAACTTATAAATATACGAGGTTTAAATGCCATGTCCTTGTTCTTCCTTTCCTACTTTTCAAATTTTTACATTTTCATATATGCATAGGCACAGTATAGCATAATTACCGTGCCTATGCGATAACTTTACTGCTTCTTTCGATATGAACTCATTTTTTCCACCGGCACTTCCGGATAAAAGTAAGTAAGAATTGTTGTTTTCGGAACACCTGCCGCAAGTGCTTTCTTCACTTTCTCTTTCTGCTCCGGTGTATATGACCAGTGAAGCATTCGGTTCGTGATCGTATCTTCCCACTTAGGTCTTTCCCTTTCAGGATTTCTTACAGGCTTGCCACTTCCGCTGCTGTTTACACCGCTGGTGCTCCATGCATGATCTTCTTTTTGGAATTCATCGACATACTCAAGTTCATTCGCCTGTTTCCGGTCAATTTTTGCTTTCTGCTCTGCCTCATCCTGCATGGAAATTCTTCTGCTTAATTCCTTATCCCCAAGCAGCATAAACTGCTCATAGGTCAGTGTGTCAATATACACATTTTCGCCCTTATCCCTCATTTTTTCATAATGCCTAACTGCTTTCTCTGATAAAATTTCAAATGGCGGTCCGATGATCCGGTCTGTTTCCTGTGTGTTATGAACATACGCTTTTCCCTTTCCATCCGCTGTCTGATTGAACATCGGGTGATTAAATGGTACAAATTTGTTGTCCATGATGGGATCAAAACAACGGATAAAAATAATACATTTCTTATTATCCAGCTTTCTTACCTCATCGGGTGTAAACAATTCCCTGCCCAAAACATCATAATTTCTTGACTAGCTTCCCTGTCTGCCCTTTGTCTCTCCGCTTGATTTTTTATCAATCGTGCCTTTTCCAAGCAGTTCCGAGACATACTTGTGCGTACTCTGCTCATTGCCTCCAAGATAGATGAAAGTATCACAGTTTCCGGGGATTGTTTCCCATGTATCCTTAAAAAGTGCCTTTAACTGGGCAAAGTTCTGTATGATGATAATACTGGAAATCTCCCTGCTTCGCATTGTAGAAAGTAGCGAACAAAAGTCATCCGGCAATGCGACATTTGAAAATTCGTCTAACATAAATGTTACATGAATCGGGAGTCTGCCGCCGCAGTTAAAGTCAGCCTGATAGTACAGTTCCCGAAATATCTGTGTATAGAGCGTACCGATAATCCGGGATGACACAAAACAGTGCTGTCTTTGTTTACCCATCACCATTGACTCCAATACCTATGCTTAATGTTATAGCGATACACTAACGTCTGCCATGTCCTGTTACTGGCTTGCTCACCATAGTTATTACAAAAGAGAAAATCATCAGGGTTTCCACCACGAATATCAAGATACTCTCTCAATATCTCAGATAAGGACGCTGAGAGTGGAATTAACTGCTGTCTACGGTTCTTTGTCTTACACAACATAATCATTTCCATTATCAAGATCAATGTCCTTGATATGGACGTTTAGAGCCGTACTGAGACGATTTCCAGTAGCAAGCATATAGTTTTCAAACACCCATGTCTTAAACTCCGTAAAAGAGCAACTATTGAGGTCTGGCTTGGCTAATAATTTCTCCAACTGTTCATTCGAGCAAGTTTCCTTAATGTCCTTCTGTTCTTTTGGAAGATGATTGGTAAATCCATCTACTGTGTCGATTGTAACCGCACTAATAAGACCACCATCACAGTAATCTACAAACGGCTGAATCTTATTCTCGTATGACACTATGACACAATGGATGCTTGGGATAAATTCTTGGCACGACACTTTCTGATAAATAAATCATAAGCATCATTTACAGATAAATTTTTAGATTTGTTCATTTGGATTTGTTTCATAATAACAACCTCACTTTCTGTGTGCTTGACCTCTAAATTTAAGTGAGACAGTTATACGAATACAATAAAAAAACTCATTACTAAAAGCAATGAGTTTTCCCATCTAGTGAGCCATCGGGGACTCGAACCCCGGACAACTTGATTAAAAGTCAAGTGCTCTACCACCT